>MAAC01009910.1_pt1 | contig 26958 bp, 25 predicted proteins | sample 1115981 | NCBI WGS metagenome assembly MAAC01 (sample SAMN04961126, study PRJNA320927) | seawater metagenome | isolation source: sample BD02T64 sea water enriched with oil for 64 days | place: USA:Gulf of Mexico | collected 2013-07-27
GGCCACGCCTGCGTCAAGGGCCGCTTCGCCTTCGGTTACGCCACCCACCAGGACCGCATTACCTCACCGATGGTGCGCGACAATATTGAAGACGAGTGGCGCGAAGTCAGCTGGGACGAGGCCTTTACCTTTGCCGCCGACCGCATGCGCGCCATTCAAAAGAAACACGGCCACAACAGCATTGGTGCCATTAGCTCCTCGCGCTGTACCAACGAAGAAGTGTGGCTGGTACAAAAGCTGGTACGCGCCGGCTTCGGCAATAACAATATCGACACCTGTGCCCGGGTTTGTCACTCGCCCACCGGCTACGGCTTAAAGACCACCCTCGGCGAATCGGCGGGCACCCAGTCCTTTGCCTCCGTGGCACAAACCGACGTGGTGATGGTGATGGGCTCCAACCCCACCGACGCCCACCCGGTATTTGGCTCGCGCCTGAAAAAACGCCTGCGCGAAGGTGCGAAACTGATTATCGTCGACCCGCGTAAAATTGAGCTGGTCAACGCACCCCACATTAAGGCCGACTACCATTTGCCGGTGATGCCCGGCACCAATGTCGCCTTTATCAACGCCATGGCTCACGTGATTATCGACGAGGGACTGGAAGCCAGCGATTTTATCGCCGAGCGCTGTGAAACGCCGGCCTTTGATGAGTGGCGCGCCTTTATCAGCGATGCCAGACACGCACCGGAAGCCACCGAAAGCGTGACCGGTATTCCCGCTGGCGATATTCGCGCCGCGGCACGACTCTTCGCCACCGGCGGCAACGGTGCCATCTACTACGGCCTGGGCGTTACCGAGCACAGCCAGGGTTCGACCACGGTGATGGGCATCGCCAACCTCGCCATGCTCACCGGCAACATCGGTCGTGAAGGTGTCGGCGTGAACCCCATGCGCGGCCAGAACAATGTGCAGGGTTCCTGCGATATGGGCTCCTTTCCCCACGAGCTGCCCGGCTACCGCCACATCTCCGATGGCGACACTCGCTCCATATTTGAAAAAGACTGGCAGGTGAATCTCGACCCCGAGCCCGGCCTGCGTATTCCCAATATGTTTGACGCCGCCATCGACGGAGAATTTAAGGGCCTGTACTGCCACGGCGAGGATATCGCCCAGTCAGACCCCAATACCCACCACGTTGAAGCGGCGCTGTCTTCACTGGAATGTCTCGTTGTACAAGACCTCTTCCTCAACGAAACCGCCAAATTCGCCCACGTGTTTTTCCCGGGTTCGTCCTTCCTCGAGAAAGACGGCACCTTTACCAATGCCGAACGGCGTATTTCACCGGTGCGCCAGGCCATGCCCCCCCAGGCCGGACTGGCCGACTGGGAGGCAACCCTGGGTTTCGCCAAGGCACTGGGGGTCGATATGCACTACGACCACCCGCGTGAAATTATGGAGGAAATCTCCCGCTTAATGCCCACCTTTGATGGCGTTAACTACGACAAGCTCGACCGCGACGGCAGTATTCAATGGCCCTGTAATGACGAGGCCCCCGACGGCACACCGACCATGCACATCAATGAGTTTGTGCGCGGCAAGGGCTTCTTCGCGGTCACCGAATACGTGCCCACCGACGAGCGCGCCAACCGCAAGTTCCCACTGCTGCTCACCACCGGGCGCATTCTCAGCCAGTACAACGTCGGCGCACAAACCCGCCGCACCGAGAACAATCACTGGCACAGCGAAGACATTATCGAGCTCCACCCCCACGATGCCGAAGAGCGCGGCATTCAAGATGGCGACTGGGCGGGTATTAAAAGTCGCGTTGGCGATACCGTACTGCGCGCCAAGGTCAGCGACAATATGCCGGCCGGCGTGGTCTACACCACCTTCCACTTCCCCGAGTCCGGCGCCAATGTGATCACCACCGACAACTCCGACTGGGCCACCAACTGCCCGGAATACAAGGTCACGGCGGTGGAAATCAGTAAGGTCACCGCTCCCTCGGCCTGGCAGGAGCGTCAACAAGCCTTCAACGACCAACAACAGGGCCTGTTGAAAAAGGCGCGACGCCGGGATGAAAGCAGTCACTCGCCCGGTTAATGACGACGCGCTAGCGCCCGCCGTTAGCGCGTCCTTTACCGCCAACGACTGGCGCAAGGGTGTCAGTCAAGCTGTCCACGACCAGCTGATCGAAGAGGTTGCCGTGGCGCTGGTCTACAACGGCATCTCCCATGTGGTGATGATGACCACGCCCGATCACCTCGAAGACTTCGCACTGGGTTTTAGCCTTACCGAAGGCATTATTGAAAACCCCCAGCAACTCTACGACCTGAGCACACGCAGCCTCGACGACGGCATTGAAGTGGCGATGACCATTAGCAATGAGCGCTTCGCCCTGCTCAAAGCGGCGCGGCGCAATATGACCGGGCGCACCGGTTGTGGGCTATGCGGGGCAGAGTCACTCGAGCAAGCGATTCGTCAGCCAGCCCCCGTTAATACACAACAAACCTACAGCCACAGCGCCATCGAAACGGCCGTGGCTCAGCTAGAGAGCCAACAACCCCTGCAGGCCATTACCGGCGCCGTACACGGCGCTGCACTGTGCAATATCGATGGCACTATCGAATTATTGCGCGAAGACGTCGGCCGCCATAACGCGCTGGATAAACTCTACGGCGCGGTGTGCAAACAAACAGACCCAGCAACAAACGAGCGCTTTGTGCTGATTTCCAGCCGCGCCAGTTACGAGCTGGTATTAAAGGCTGCCGTCATGGGCGTCGGCATGCTGGTCGCCGTATCGGCCCCCACCAGCCTCGCCGTGCGCCTCGCCGAGCAGGTCAACATTACCCTGGTGGGCTTTGCCCGCAGCGGTCGCCATATGGTCTATACCCATCCGCAACGCATTCTTGACTAGCACCAGCATCAACCAACATTGAAATAAAGGACGTAATCAACCGTGTCAGAAAATAGCAGTGAACACCTGGTGAAAATGGCCAATCAAATTGTGCAGAATATTCCCGCCGCCACCGCCGAGGCGAGAATAGAAAGCGCCGCTAAGCATATGGGCAATTTCTGGTCGCCGCTGATGAAAAAGCAAATTGCCGAACATATTGCCGCCGGCGGAGAAGGTTTAATTCCAGAAGCGACCGCAGCACTGAAAAAAATTGCGGGCTAAGGTCGCTTGCCGATCACGGGGCCTGGACTTGGACCTGGGCGCTTAAAGATAGCCATCAGGCCTCTGTCAAAAGTTCTGTCAAAAGTTCTGTCAAAAGTAGTATTGCCAGGAGAGCTGGCCCTGTAAAAAAGAGCTGGAGAATTCTTTATTTTCGAAAAGCTCTAGCACCAGCGCACTATCTTGCTCAAGAGTGCGTCGCAGCCTGCCACTCGCTTTATAGCGGGTGTTACCAGGGCCCTCGACATATTGCAGTAACTCAGCCTGTAGACCAGCTTTCCACTTGTCCGACAGGGTATAAATAATCTCTGTGCTGGCGCCAATACCCAGCGCGGCACTGTCGGTAAACTCGTCGGCCAGTAGTAACTGTGTATCGATATAGACAGACGCCGCGACACGCTGAGTGAGTTGATAGCTCAGTCCGGCAGCCATCTTGAAATCTCCCATTAACACACGCGCCTCATCATCAAATTGATAGCGCCGCAGTGAGGCCGAAGCCTTCCAGGAAAAGGGCCGAATAAAATAGTTGCGGCCTGGGGCGGAGATAATGTCGACAAAATTGATGCCTTCAAATTGCCAATGATTTTCTTCGGGATAAAAACGAAATGACGGCGCCAGGAATTCCAATTGCGCGCCGGCAATAAAGCCCCCGTCGGGATCGTATAAATCGTGGTAGGCCCAACGAAAATCAAACTGTAGATATTGTTCCGATGTCTCACTGCCATAACGCAACGCCAGGCGGCGACCACGATGCCCCTGATCGGGACGAAAAGCGGGTTCTGCGATTTGCGGCGCGGGTAAGTCGACCCGCAGATTACTGCGCGTGGCTAATAAACCGTGCTGTCGATTGGCGAGCACCTCGCGCCGATTCTCAATAATGACCGCCTCGGCAGCCAGGTCAAAAATATCCTGGGCTTTGTGACGACTCGCCTGTAAATAAGCGAGGTAGTCGCTCGCCAACTCAATAATTTCCGCTTGCGAGCTTAGCGATTGATCGGTGAAAACGGCCTCCTGGAATTTCAATTCGCCGAGAGCCAATGCCTTGGCTAGTTTTTGTTCCGGTAAAGGCAGCGCCTCGGCCCGCGCCTTAATCGTCTCTCGCAGCGAGGGCCGATAGGTGACTTTTGTTAGCAGGCCCGGCGCATTACTGATTGCGCGAACGGTATCGGCCGGCGTGGCGTCCCAGTAAAAACCCGCGGTTAAATTCAGCTCGGGGCGCGCCACTTCAAGTAGGGCCAGCAAATGGTAGGAGCAGTTTTCATCGATAAAATAATAATCAAAATAGGCCGGCAATAACTCCCATAAATGCAAGAGCATAAAATTCACTTCTGCAGGGCTATAGCTCAGTTGATACTCCCACATATCGCGGTTTTCAATATCGCTGTAGGCCTTAACACGCTGATAATAGGGGGCCAGGGTAAAGCGTCCGGGATACCCCCCAAACACCCCATTGATAGCAAAACCAAAGCCCCGCTCCTGATCCGCATAGGCGGCAAAGTTAATGGTCGGGGCCAGCAGATCGGGCTTTTTATCGGCCCGACGATCCAGCCTTAAAAAGGTATGACCAAACATCGAGGCCGGGCTATTTAATACCGACACGGGGAAGATCAAGCTGAGGCCATCGGCATCCAGCTTGCGCAACCAATTATTTAAACGTTTACATTGATAATCGGGCAAAGCACTTTTATCGATATCCAGTACTTTTCGCAACCAGGCGAGCCTGGCGGGAAAGCGACAGGCGACGGCGGTATTACTATCTTCTACGACAGAAAAAAGTTGCGCTAAAGTGGCTTCCAGCTCTGCCTGAGCCGATATCTTTCCCAAGGGGGATAAAAAAAATCGCGGCTCATCAACCAGGCTCGTCTCACGTGATCCCAACATAGCAGGTGGTAAATGCAGCAACGCTCGCCACTCGGGACGCAGCCATATCTCCCCGACTCTGGCCTTGAGAACAAAGGAATTCAATAATTTATTGTTGTCAGCGTTTTTAGCAGCGGATTCTGCCGCAACTGGAAAAGTAAAGAGTACTGCCAGCAGAACAGTGATGACGACAGATTTAAATAACAACAGGAGAACTTAAAAGAAATTATCGATTTAAGAAAGGATAAAAGCCCCACGCCAAAGCGAGGGGCAATAGATATTTAAATTTTTGCGACCGCCATTTCCTGCCTTAAATTTAGCACTAACTCTTGAGTAGTGGTTGTAGAGGAAATAAAAAGCTGTGAAAAATTATTTTTGGTCATGGCGTAAAACGCTTCTTTACGGCCCTCGTCTATCGCCAGCAAGGTCGCCAAACTGCCCAGATACTCACCACGGCCCACCGACATATCAGCACGCAATTGAGAGAAGTTAGCCGCGATGAAGTCTTCGACGGCCTCCTCCTGCTGTTTTTCTTCACTGTCTTCATCTTCATCTTCGTCGTCATCCAGTGTCGTACTGGAGGTCAAATCAGAAGTGGCATCCGTGGTCTGCCCCGTGGTACCCGAACTGGCATCGGTAGGGGCCGTCGTGACAGAGCAGGAGGCGAGTAAAAAAGCTCCAATTAAGGTAGTAATAGCCCAATAAAATTTCCTAGAAAACATGCATGTCTCTCCCTTTTTATTTTAACGTCTACTTCTGTATTACCAGCTTGAACCTTTTAAGTACTGCCTGGCAAGAGGCCAACGCGCCCATCTCAGGTCGCCGACTTACTTTGACCATCCAGCAAATCGCGAACCGCCTTATATAATACGCTAGAATTATAGGGCTTGTGCAACATTTGAGCATGTAATTGCCGATCAATTTCATCGACATTGCGTTGCTCGACAAAGCCACTGGCCAGCAGAATTTTTGTTGCCGGGTATTTTTTGCGTACCTCGGCGGCGAGTTGATAACCATTCATGCCCGGCATGATGAGGTCGGATAGAAGCAGGTCGATTTTTGTCGACTGGAGAATTTCCAGGGCCGGGCCAGCGCCCTCGGCACGTAACACCTGGTAACCCTTTTGGCTCAAGAGTTCGGCCGCCAGCTCTCCCAACGCGACCTCGTCGTCAACCACCAAAATCGTCTCTCGACCACCGGGCAGCTCGGTGCTCTTTGTCGCTTCAAGCACCGCTGCTACAGCATCCTGCCGATAGCGGGGAAAGTAGAGGACGAATTCACTGCCATAACCCAGCTCGGAATACACCTTGATCACACCACCCCCATGGCTGACAAAGCCAAAAACCTGAGACAGGCCCAAACCGGTGCCCCTATCACCCTTGGTGGAAAAGAAGGGGTCGAATATCTGTTCCTGCGTCTCCTCACTCATCCCTGAACCCGTGTCCGCAAGCCGTAGCGCCACGTAGTCACCGGCCTCACGCAGGCCGAGCGTCGCGGCATCAATGGTATTCAAGGTCTGATTACTGGTACTGATGGTTAAGCGCGCCTCCCGTGCTTGCCCCTCCATGGCATGCAGGGCATTAATACTCATATTTAACACGGCGTCTTCCAGGTCAGAGCCGTCTAGTAAAATAGGCCAGATCTCCGGCGCTAATTCCAATACCAACTCAATACTCACGGTCAGGGTTTTTTGCAGTAACTCCTGCTGCTCCAATAAGAGCTGATTAATATCCAGCCGGGTCTGGGCCGGCACGCCCTGCCGCGAAAAGGACAAGAGCTTTTTAGTCAGTTTGGCACCACGCTGCCCGGCATTATTTATCTCACCCGCGTATTTTGCCCACCTGGGATGATCCCCCAGCATGCTCTCCAACAGGTCGGCATAACCGGTCACCACACCGAGTATATTGTTGAAGTCGTGGGCAACACCGCCGGTGAGTTTACCCAAAGCATCCATTTTATGGCTGCGCCGCAGTTGCTCTTCCTGTTGTTTGGCCTTGGTCAAATCGTGGCAAGTGCCAATAAAACGCCGTAAACCCTCTGCGTCACGGGGCAATTCGGCGATCTGCAAACGCATGGGGAAGGTCTCAGTATTTTTATGCAAACCCTCAACCTCTCGCCCCAGGCCAATGACATGGGCCTCACCGGTGCGCAAATAGCGCGCGATGTAGGCGTCGTGCTGCGTGGCATCGGCAGCGGGCATTAAGCGGCTGACATTGCTGCCGACTAATTCTTCGCTACCGTAGCCAAACATTCTCTCCGCCGATTGATTAACACTCAAGACCTGGCCTCGTTCATCAATGGTGATCACCCCATCAACCATGCAATTGAGGCTCTCCCTTTGCTCCTGTTCTTTCAATTCCAAGGCTTGCGTAGCCTTTTGCTGGGCAGTAATGTCGAGCACCACCGAAGCGGCACCGATAGGCTCATCCCGCGTATTTCTCAACAGTGTGGTGTGCCATTCACACACAATGTTCCGGCCATCCCCGGTACGGGTCTGTGCTCTACTGCTGAGCACACCTGTGTGCTGGTGTAAGCCATTAATCAGCTCCCGGGCCTGCTTTAATTGTTCGCTAGAAAACAAAGTATCCGCCAGGTCTTGCCCACCAATCTCCTCCAGGGAATAGCCGAACATGGTTTCGGCCGCGGCATTTAAATTTACCACGCGCACATCGGCATCCCATTCAATGGCGGCCAGTGGCGTTTGATCGCGATATAAGCTGAGATGCTGGGCTGCGGAGCGCGCCTCTTCTTCCATCACTTTTCGGCCGCTGATATCGCGCCCCTCATGGAGGACCTTCACCACCTCACCGCGTTCATCCATCATTGGGTGCATGCTGTAATCCAGCCACAGAAAACCACCCAGTACCTTAATTTGAATATCTAGCTGGAGGCTGTCCCCCGCCTGAACACCGGTACAATTCTTGCGTAGTTGCTGTTGTAAGTCGGTATTACCCTCAAACCAGACGCAGTCCCAAAATTTTCTGCCCTGTATATCTTCCAGGCTTACCCCCGATGCTGCCAGCGGTGCTTTATTGGCAAATATCGCGGTGCCATCGGGCTCGGTAATACACACCATGGTGTGCATGTCCTCGAACAGGCCCTCTAATTGTTGCTGCGCAGCAGCGGCTTTTTCACGCAGCAGATACGATTCGGATATATCATTAAACACCAGCACCATGCCGAGAGTTTTATGATCATCACCGCGGATGGGAGCTGCGGAATGGGCAACCTGATACTCCCGACCACGTTTTGCCAACAAGGTGGTGTGAGTGCTCGAGTGCACTGTTTCACCACCCAGGACTTTGTCAACCGGGCTAGCTAGGGATTCTCGGGTATCGGTATCGACAACTTTAAAGACTGTGCTGACCGGCTGGCCCCGCGCCGCGTCTATTGACCAGGCAGTCAGCTCTTCCGCCACCCGGTTCATACGGGTAATCAAGCCCCTTCCATCACAGGCAATAACCCCATCGCCTATGCTGTTCAAGGTCACCAATAAATCCTGCCGGCTCTCCTGCAGGGCAGATTCGGCAACTTGCCGCGCCGCTGACATACGCTGAATACTCAGCGTCATGACATCAATTTCCTGGATACCCACCGGCTCTAAATCAAGCTGATAATCACCCTCCGAGACCTGATCAATCGCCGCTCTAGCCCGGGCTATCGGCAACAAAAAACGGCGCATCAAGCGCAGAATAAAAACCACAATAATAATCACTGCGGCCAAGGCGAAGAGGGAGAGCATCAACAATAACTGCCTGATAGGCTGGAGAATACTGGCCGCGCTCACCTCTGAAATTAGCGTCCAGCTCAGCGCCGGTATTTCCATGCGACTGGCATAGACCCGAACACCCTCCCCATTAAGGTAGACCTGTTGCGATGGCCACTGCTTATCCGCCAGCAAGGCAGTACCCCTCGTTAAATGGCCAACTACCTCACCGAGTTGATAGTCACCTCCCGCCAGTCCCGCCATTAATCGAGCATTGGCATCAAGCACAAAGTAGTACCCCATATGCCCGCCGACTTGCGCCAATAAACTCTCTTTACCCAGCCACAGCCCGTTGGCGTCAAGTTTTGCAGCAAACAGTGCAAGTACAGGAGAGCCGATACCAAAAGAAAACAAAAGGACCTTGCCCTGCTCCTGCGGTACAACAGTCACCAGCGGCAAGGTCACAGGTGATGTCGACGCGTGCAACTCACTAGCAAGGGACTTATTCGCCTGCTCGGAACCCGTTCCGATAAGTACCCCACCTTCCACTGACAAAACGATTACCTGAGCAAGAGCCGGTTCACTGGTCACCATTAAATGCAGAAGCTCCTCGATTTGCTGCTGCGCCCCAGGGATGTCGGGCTCGGCCAATAATTTTTGCAGTGGCAATTTAGCGCCGTCAACCTGAGCTTTAAAGCGCTCAAGATCGGCTTCTATGCGCATTTTCAACAAGGTACTGGACTGTTGCTGCCGGCTTAAAGCGCCATCTAATTGCTGTTGATACAGGAGCGTCCCAAACCAGATAGCCATCAACATCAAGGGTGTAATGGCGGCAAAAAGCACCAACAAGGTCAGCGGTAGATGGGGAAGGGTTGCGGTTTTCATGGGCTTATTGGCAGGCGAGCCAAGGATTTAGCTCCGCCTCAAAGACGCTATTGGTAGAGAAGGACAGCACACACTGTTAACGCCAAGTTCTTTTGACATAAAACTCACCAAATCCTTTTATTGTTTTGTTCAAACTGCCGCACTGCACAGATTGTAGTCCCTAAAGTTGCCCTCAGCGTTCATTCCAACAAAACGTAAAAGTTATTCACCCACCACAGTGAGCCGTTTTAGTGACGCCATTAGCGACCAAGACGCCGAATCGCCGCCTGGGTTAAAAACTTTTCGTAAAGATTGTCTTCATTGACACTGGTTTTATAGCCGCCAGAAATTTCTTTCACCTGGGCCAGCCGGGCCATGCGATTAACCTGGATATTGTGGGCGTGAACGCGCGTCCACGAAGCATAGGGGTGCTTACCATCGTAAACGGTATTTTCACCATCGGTGTAAAGCGAGGCCGCACCGTCAAAGGAGCGGAACATTTCGCCACGGCGGTCGTAGGAAACCATCGCCAGCGGTAGCAGGGTGCGGGCGTCAAACCAGACACGCTTTTTACTGATCGGTGCACGGGGGAACTTTGTCGGCTCGGCCTCGACTACGATGGCCTCGGGCACCAGTTCGACATCCATATCCCAGAAGGTATTGCCCTTGGGGCCGCCATGAGTGCCACCCTCCCAATTCTCATGATCTGAATTCCAACTGCGTGAAATCGCTGCCAGGGTGGGACCGCGGCCAACCACTTTGTAATTGCCCCAGGTCAGAAAGGGATCCCCCGCCGTCCAGGCATCGGACAGATAGAGGGTTGAGCCGGGAATCATCGGTTCAAAACGTTGATTGGTGGGGAAGCGCCGCACCCGTTTAAAGGCGGGAATGTAACCGCTTAAATCGGGAAAACGCCGCTGATCGTAGTGCCAGACATTGAGAAAGGAGGTGCCGGCAATATCGTTGGGGCTGACGAAAAATACCGACTGATAGCGCAATTTATCTTCATGGCCCGTCCAGTAGGGCTTGGGGTCGAGCACCGTTCGGGCGACCGGTGACAACTCGGCCCACCCCAGTTCATAGGTGTATTCAATATCGCCGCTGGGCCCAACATCCTGCTCTTTAATGGCGTAAAACGAGGCGTCGTGGCGGCCCCAGCTCAGGGTAATACCGGCAAACACCTCGAGGGCGGTGCTGGGATTGGGAAAGGGGTTGCCACCGATCCAGGGCTTGCCCTCTTTGGTGACCACATTGCCATCGGCATCAAACATCGCCTTGCCGTAATTGCGCAGTGTCGCCTCGTTATACTCCCAGGCGCTGAGCTTCATAATATCGGTGGTGGTATCGATCATGCGCATTTGCCGGCCCATCTGTGCCACTTGTGCGTAGCGAATGGGGTCGAGCAGATCCTTTACATGTTCAACATTGTCGGCGGTGATCATATCGCCGGTACTGATTTTGCCTTTCGTATAACCCTCAATGGACATCAACTCATCGGGGTATACGCCGGCAATATCACCGGTATCGGCAATGGCCTGCCACAGGGGGGCCAACACGCCCGTTGCCAGCACACCCTTACTCAGCTGGCCAAGAAAATGGCGGCGCCCAAAATTGAAATCATACTTGCGAATGCGCATTATATTTCCTTTTTGACTATTGCTGACAAGCCCACGTTTGCAAACCGTTATCCAGTTCAGCCTGTTCTACGCCGTTCATCAAATGACGGTACAGCCCAGACTTATTTAATACCTTACACAATACCGCAGTATCTGTATTGATCGGCTCGACATCCTCATTATATTGCTCGATCAGCGCAAGGCTGCGCCGTGCCATGGCATCACGCCAGCGCGTCGAGCCCGCAACCTGACCGCGGGTGATTTTTGCCCAGGCTCGCTCGGCTTCAAACCAGCGCAGCAATTGCTCGGCACTTTCGGCGTAGGCCACCCAGGCATTGCCTGAGTCGGGAAAATCAGCGATCAATTGCTGGGCGATAGCATAGGCCCGATCCGTCCTGCCAAGGGCATTGGCAGCCCGTATTTGCAGCAGGCGCAGCTGCCGTTGATCTTGCGGTTGGCCCCGGAGAGCCCGATAAAAAATATCGCCTAGCTCTAGTAACTGAGCGTAGCTTTGCTGCTGTTCTTTCGCCAGTAAAAACTGGTAAACCTCTTTCTGCACCATGGCATTGGCGGGCTGAGTGGCGAGTGCCGCTATAAATGCCGGCAGTTTTTTGCCCTGTTGATATTGGTCGAGGGCACGCAATTGCGCCCAGAATAAAACTCGCCGCACGCGCTGGTCGAGGGCATATTTCTGATCGCCAGGATTTCCCTGCTCATCGGTATACATCTTTTCAATACCCGCCAACACCTTATCGAGCTTGTCACCCAGCACCGCGCGCATCTGTAGTGAAAGTGCCTTAAACCAGGGCTGCTTGCGCTTCGCCCGCGGTAGTTCAGCCAGTGCCTCGAGCACCATTTTCGCCTCGTCGCGCTGGGCCTTGAGTTCACCTTTGACCACCGCCCGATTAAAGGTATTAACGGCGCGCTGAATTTGCGTCAACGCAATACTGCCTTTTAATTTTTTATTCTGTTTCGCTACCTTTAAATGACGCGCTGCCTTTTTCGGGTCATCACTCAACTGAGCAATCGCTAAATGGGCACTGCCCACATCCGCATCCCCCGGGCTTAAACGCAAAAAATACTCCGCATCGGCCAACACTCGCTGGCGATTCGCGCTGTTATCGCGGCGCTGATAGAGGGCCTGGGCAATAAGAAATTTCAACTTTGGCAGGGCCTGAGCCACCGGCTGGGGCAGATCCGTTTGATGCTGCAGGCTTGCCACCACGTTCAGGGCATCTCGCGCCAGCTCAATTTTCAGCAGGGCAACGGCGTAATGGTATTGCAGCACGCGCACATTCACCCCCAGCTCCAGGCCACCCTGTTTGCGAAACGCCTGATATTTCAGCACCGCAGTGTCGTACTGCTGCCAGGCATAGGCGTATTCGCTATCGACGTAGAGGCTTAACAGGCCGATATCGCGGCCGGCGATTTCATCGCGATAGGAAAGGATGCGATTCAGCAGCGCATCGTTCAAATAGCCCAGGGCTATCACCCGCTTCAAGCGCGCCGCCGCCTCAATGGCACCACTTTGCATATCCCGCTGGCGCTGCAGCAGCATAAAGGCCTGATCCTGATAAACCCGAGCGGTGGTCGGTGTGAGTGGCTCATCCGACAGTGACGGTAAAGCGGGCAACTCGCCCCTGCGAATGGCCAGCAAGGTCAGCTCCGTTTCCGCCCGCACCCGCGCCGGGTTATCTTCATCACCCGCCAGTGCCAGCACCAGACGGCGAAAACGCTGCTCGGCGAGTTCGTCATCGCCCTTGGCCTGTGCGACATAAGCCATACCCAGCCAACTGCCATAAACAATGCCCGGATAGAGTATGCGCACCGATGAACTCTGGAAGCCATGCTCGGCCTCATTCAGCCATTTAATTTGCTCGCGCTGCCCCTGATAAGCATGGCCGAGGCCCAGCTTGCTCCAGGCCTGCCAGTAGTTAAACGCCGACAGGGCATAGTTAATATCGTGCCAGAGGTCGGAGCGATAGAGTTTTTCCAGCGCCGCCTCCCGGTCACCCGTCGCCTGTTCGAGATCGCGCACCTTGGCCCGGCAGCGCTTGAAAAGGCCCTCGCCACGACGCAGCAAATACTCGAAGTCAGCCTTACTGGCACCCTGCTCCTGAGCCCCCGCCACCAGATTGCCGTAGGCATCGGCGGCACTGACAAAGGCCGAAGTATCGAGACTCGACAGATCTGTTTCGAGCTGTTGATGAATTTTGTCGAGCAAGGCTTTGCTTTCTACCGATGTCGTTACAGCGGCGGACTGGCTCAATAAGGCAGCTAAGGGCCCACCCTGTTTTTCCGCTGGCGAGGCTGCCAGAGAGAGGGTGGGCAGCAAGACCACAAGCAGTACGCTCAACACAACAGGGCGAAGACAGCGCCCAGCAGTCGCAGACAAAAGCACTAAAAGCCCTCCAGCAACAGGGCCATTTCACGGGCGAACTGACCGCCCATAATCAACGACACCAGCTGGCGGGTAATATGCACATCGCCATCGAGAGTGGCGGAGACTCCGCCACCGGCCTCCGCCATTAACTGGTAATCGAGCATGGCGGTAGAGGTATAGAAGGCGCGATTCACCGGGCGGCCCAGTGCCGCCTCGAGCACTGCCGGGTTGGCATGGTGGCTCACATCCAGGGTCGAAATCTGGCCGTGGCCACTGGCAAATTCACGATTGACGGCCAACAGACGGTTGAAGGTATCCTGATGGGGCGGGGCATCGCCTATTAATATGATCACTTTTTTGGCCCCCAATCGCCAGCCACTTTTTTCGGTGGCAACACGCATGCCCTGATACACCGCCTCATGCATATCGCCGCCGCCTTCGGCACTCAGTTGATTTAAAAAAGTGCTTAATTTATTCAGGCTGAAGGTCAGCACCTGATGCTGGGTGACATAGGATGGCGTGCCCACATCGCGATAGGCCACCACGCCAAAGCGGGACACCGGCACCAGGGTGCGAATCACATCGACAATATCGACAATGCGCGCCTGCACCTCTTCGATCACCCAGTCCATAGAACCGGTGGCATCGACCACAAATACCACATCGAGTCCGGTCTCACGCAGGCCCTGTACATAGGCGGCGAACTGATTGGTCGACTGACTCAAACCGCTGCCGACACCCGTGCCAAAGCCCGCCAGGCCGTCACCGCCCGTGGCCACGGTACTCGACAGCAGAGGCGCAGAAAAACCACTGGCGCTTTGCCCACCAGCCGCCGCCTCCATCGCCAGGTTGACCTCCGGTGGCGGTGGTGCCAGCGCCGAGGTGGCGACCAGCACCGGCGGCGGTTCAAATTCGATGGCCTCTTCAAACACCAGCTCTTCTTTGTCTTCTTCCGGCTCGGCAATATCGAGCATGATTTCAATTTCATCAACGCTTTTGGTAGCCGCCGATTCGGGGGAGATAATATGCAGCGAAGCCTGCCAGGTAAGGACTAAATGAATAACCAGTGAAGCCAGTAACAGCACCAGCCACAAGCCAATCGCTTTCATGCGAGGCGATAACAGCGACATTAATATTGCCCGGGACTATTCACGGTAACCAGGGCAACCCGCGTGACTTTGAGCAGGCGCAATTCGTCAATCAGGGGAATAATTGTGGCTGCGGGCGTTTGGCCATCGGCACGTAGACTGACCCGAGCCGGTACCGGCAAGCCCTCGGCCTGTAACTGGCTGGCCCAGTTCGACAATGTTGTCGCCCCGCCCCGCCACCACAGTGTGCCGTCGGCCGTTAAAGAGAGCTCTTCGGCCTCCTGGCTCGTCACCTGACTGCTCGACTCGGGAGGTGCGATGTCCTTCATATAGGTTTCGCTAAAATTGCCGACAACAATAAAAAACAGCAGCAGTAAAAACGTCATATTAATAACGGGCAGCATATTGTCGTCAGACAACTTTTTTCTATCGTGCTCACTGCCGAGATCAAACATGGCTAGTCTCCCAAGGCCTGAATTTGCACACGGGGCAGTGACTGGGCGCGCAGCAGATCCATTGCCTCGACCAGAATTTGCAGGGGCACACTGTCTTCCGCTTTGAGGATAACGGCAGTCTCAGTACTGAATTGCTGGCGCGCCAGCCACGGGGTGAGCTCGACCAGCGCCAGTGCCTCCCCATCTATCCACAATTTACCCCCGGGAAAGACCTGTATGCTCAGGCTCTCGCCCTCGGCATGGCTCGCCCTCGTCGGCTCATCGGGCACCTTGAAAGCCACTTCTCGAAACTGCACAAAGCTGGTTTCCAGAATAAAGAACACCAGCAAAATAAACACCAAATCGGCCAGGGGCGTCAGACTAATGCGCCGCAGGGCTTTGCGATGGTGAGACTGTAGTTGCATATCGAGGCGACCCCTTGCGACTGCGCTTAAGGCTGGTCGTAGAGTTTGACGGTAAAGAGTCGCGTCAGCTGATCTTCCATACTGCGGCGAATGGTGGTGGCGTGACTATCGAGCATGTAATAGATCAGCGCAAAGGGAATGGCGACCGTCAGGCCCACCGCAGTGGTCATCAACGCCTCCCAAATGCCGCCGGCCAGCGCGCCCGTATCACCGCCACCGCCCTGGTTGGCCAGTCCGCGAAACACGTCGATCATACCCAGTACCGTACCCAACAAGCCGAGCATCGGCGACAAATAAGCGATTTGCTCAATAAAACCATTCATACCGTTAATGCGAGAAACAACCTGCTGACCCTGGCGATTTAATTCCTCACGCACCGAGACCGGATCTTTATCGCCCTTATCCAACCAACGCACACCCTGGCCCAACATGGCCGCATAAGGGCCGGGGCTCGCGTCCAGACCATCGAGGGCCTGCTGCTTATCGCCAGCCACCCACTGATCTACCGCACTTTCGATGTGACGAATGCGCGCCATTGAATAGTGGCGGTAGTGAAAGAGCTTGAAAAATACCAGAGCTAGACCCACAACGGAGAGGCCAATTAGTACAATAACAACAGGTCCACCCTGTTCAATTAAATCCAGATCCATGCTGCTTCCCGCTAGACGATTGTATTTATTATTCTGCTCACCAACGGTTTTCGCGCATTAACAACGCTCAACCGATGCCGCTTTATCTTAACAGCTAGCGCGGTAAATTCACCATGCGTATAAAGCGAATCCTGCTTCTACTTTAGCCGTCGCTTTCAGAGCGGGGCCTGTGGTTTTTCGGTGCCGGCAAACCGGCACACTCCGCGGGCAGGTCGCGTTTATATTTTGCCAGGTCGGGATCCATCACCACCCAGGGCTGGGCAAAATCAGTCCAGGCATCGAGGCTCGGCACAAAGTGCTCGGGATGATCCAGCGTCGTCGCATACACAGGTCGCATCGATTGAATGCGGGTGGTTTGAGCGAAAAAAGTTGTGCCACATTGCGGGCAAAAGCCGCGACTCACCTGATGGCCACTATCGCCCGGCGCTGAATATTCCGCGTAGTCACCGCTAATGCTTAAAGCTTCGGTGGGCACCAGTACCACCCCCGCAAAGGCGCCCCCAGTCGCATGCTGGCATGAGCGACAGTGGCAATTGGCCTGCCCAAAGGGCTGGGCGGAAACTGTGTAACGAATGGCGCCGCAAAAACAGCCGCCTGTGAAAGGTGTTTTCATTGGCCGCTATTCATAATGTGTCCAGAGCCGGATAATTTTGATGATGCGCTCTTCTTCATAAAGCTGGTAGACAAGTCTGTGCTGAATATTAATTCGTCTTGAATAGGCACCCGACAAATCACCCACCAACTTTTCATAGGGTGGCGGGTTTTGATAGGGGTTTTGTTTTATCACCTCTAATAGACCTCCGGCCTTTTTCTTTAAGCCAGACGCCGATAATTTTTTAGCATCTTTTTGCGCTTGTCGGGTATAGCGCAATGCCCAGCTCACCAATCAAGCTCACTAGAAGATTCTGACAGGCCTTCCTTCATGCCATCTTTGATTGACTCTCTCATGCCAGGCACAGAGAGCAGGCGAAGGGTCTCAGAGATGGCGTTCCAATCGTCTTCAGAAACGAGAACAGCGTTACCCCTTTTGCCCGTAATGAGAATAGGTTGATGGGTTTCCATGGTTTCGTCGATGAGGGTGTATAGTTTAGAGCGGGCTTCTGTCGCATTCAAAACAGTCATGTTAAGGGCCTCCTTATCAAAGCGTACGACAACACGTACGTAATATCAAGATTGTTTCAAACGGCTATGGCAGGCGCGGTTCGTTACCTAAACCACTTACACAGACCCGGACTGTGGAATGAGAGGTAATCGCGGTCTGCCCCCGGCTGTTTTCGCCTATAAAACCCCAGAGGAAATGTACTATGGAATTTAAACGCTACTGTCGCAGTTCAAACTTGATACTAGGCATTTCACCCACTAATGGTGGTTAACGGCGGGACAACCGGAATAGAAAATTGAATACGGCTAACCTTGTTTGTAGTTGTTGCCGTAGACTCTTCCCCTCCGATGGACACCCCAACAACTTTTATACCGCCTTTAACACCAGCCTTTTCTTCACCCGATACTGTAACTGCAATATCAAATTGAACATTTTGAATAAGTGAAGAATTTATATCTTTAATACCGCCCCAACTTGGATTTATAGCGCCATTAACTCCATTTTCGATAGTTCGATTTATAGCTATTTGAACTCCCTCCTGAATCTCTCCAAGAGTTGTTGCTATGAACTCTTTAAGTTCCATTCGACATTCCTAGTAATGTATAACGGGTCGTAGCTAAGCAGATTTTGAGCTCGAAGCAACAGGGGACAGACCACAATTAATCCTCTTTCTTGACCGGCCGCGCAACTGACATTCAAATAACACATCCGAAATCCAATCAACATAGCCTGTTAAGAAATAAAGCTTCTTCTCAAAAGACTACTGATACACGGCCAATTAAACATAACTTGAACAACGCCCCTCAACTAAATCGCGCTTTTGTTCCAGAGTTTCAATTAAAAAATCACGGCACACGCGCACTCGGGCGGTGGAGCGCAAGTCGGCGTGAATCAATACCCACAAGCCCCAGCCCATTGCTGCGATATCGAGCTTTAGACGAAACAAGCCGGGGCAAACGTCGGCCACCCAGCAGGGCATGCGCGCCATACCGAGGCCCGCTTTGACGGCGGCGCGCATGGCGGTGACATCATCGACGCGCAAGACCACGCGGGCATCGGGGAAGTGTTCAACCACCCATTCGGGCAATACCACTTCATCTCGCCAGAGGATGACTTCGGGGCGACGTGACTGGCGTTGCTGGTAGCTCTCTGAGGTGTAAATTGCTGCACCCAGGTCTGCCACCTTTTTACCCACCAGATGATCCGGCGGTTGCGGTGTCCCGCGAATGGCAATATCGGCCTCTCGCGCCGACAGGTCACGCACATCGGCGGTGACGGAAAGCTCCAGGTCGATCTCCGGATAGCGCTCGCAAAAGCTATTCAATGCAGGTAAGACCAGGTCGTTGACGGTGCTGTGATAGGCGGTAATGCAGAGCCTGCCCTGCAGGCGGGTGTCGCGACCAAATAGCTCCCGCTCAACAATATGGGTGCGCTCTTCTATCTCGAGGGCGTAGCGATAGATATTCTCCGCCGCCTGGGTCATTTCATAACCCTGGGCCAGGCGTTCGAATAAACGCACATCATGCTTCTTTTCGTAGGCATTTATGCGGCGCGAGACCGTGGAGTGATTCACTCCCAATTCACTGGCCGCTCCTGAAACCGTGCCATTTCTTGCCACAGCGAGGAAAAAACGCAAATCATCCCAATCATTCATGCGTGCATTATTGCACAGCTAGCTTGCACTTTGTGTGGATTTACACAAAGGGGCTTCGGACGTAGTATTCCTTCCAAGCCAAGCAAGGCGACAACACACTCAAACACAGGAAGATAAAGATTATGTCTATTAAATGCGAAAGTCACACTTGCAAGAGCCGGTTGACCGCCGGAATCACCCTCGGTCTCATAGCGCTAACCATAGCCATTGCAGAACTGGTACAAGTGGCTCAGCTGAGCACACCCTTTTTGGTCTCACCTGCGCCCTTTTAAGGAGTGGCTGAAAAGGCTGGTAGCACCAGCGCAATCGAGATGAATAGCTTACAAATACCCACCCCTCTACCTTGTTGGCCTTCGAATGAAGTGGCAACAAGGTTTTTTCTGTGCCCTGAAAAACTACGGTATCGAAACTAACCCGGTAGCTTTAACACGGCCTTGGCGAGAATATTGCGCTGCACCTGACTGCTGCCACCATAGATGGTCGAGGGTCGCGACAGATAATAGGTATTGACGGGCTTGTAGTGAGTGCCATCTGACAGGAGGATAACCGCTTCTGTACCGCCAAACTCGGCGGAGGCGTCGAGAATTAAATCCGCCACCCGCTGGAACATCTCTGTTACCGCCAGCTTCAAGATCGAAATTTCCGGGCCCAGCTGCTCACCGCGACGCATCACTTCAAGCATGCGGATATAAACCGCCACCGAGTCTTCAACCTCCATGTGCAGTTTGGTGAAGCGATCTTTGAAGATAGGGTCATCAAACAAACCGAAATCATTGGCCAACGCTTGCAGGCGTTGCAGGGGGAATTTAGCCAGCTTGGGGCTGCCGAGCAAAATACGTTCTGCACCCAACAAGGCCTTCGCCATGGTCCAGCCCTGATTCACTGCGCCGACCATATTGGTGCGTGGCACCCGCACTTCATCGAAAAAGACTTCGGCGAACTCGGAGTAACCGCCGATGTTGTCGATCTCGCGTACGGTAATACCGGGGGTATCCATCGGTACTAACAAGAAGCTAATGCCCTTTTGCTTCTTCGCCTCTTTATCGGTGCGCACCAGCAGAAAAATCATATTGGCCTGCTGGGCCATGGTGGTCCAGATTTTCTGGCCATTAACGATGTAGTCATCACCATCAATGTCCGCCGACATCCGCAGGCTGGCGAGGTCGGAACCGGCACCCGGCTCGGAGTAACCCTGACACCAGATATGCTCGGCTGAGAGAATCTTTGGCAGGTATTCCGCACGCTGCTCATCGGTGCCGTAGCCCAACAACAATGGCCCCAACATGGTGACGCCGAAACTGGGGATAATAAAAGCGCCTACGCGATCGAGTTCTTCAGAAAAGATGATTTGCTGGTAGGGGCTAAGGCCCATGCCGCCGTGATCTGCCGGCCAACCGGGGGCCACCCAGCCCTGTTCGTTGAGCTTTTTGTGCCAGTCCATTGCCTGATTAAAATCTAGCCGACGGGGTGGGAAACGCATTTCTTCGGGGAAATTGGCATCAAGCCACTCGCGAACGTGGAGCCGAAAAGTCGGGTCATCCATTGGGTATTACCTATTTATTATTAAAATCGAGCTGCTGGATCGCGACGGGCAACGCTGCGCCCCCCGCGATTCATTCCGCTATCAGCTCGGTAGCTTCAAGACGGCTTTCGCCAGAATATTGCGCTGAATCTGATTACTACCGCCGTAGATAGTGGTCGGGCGGGCACCAATAAATTCACCCGGCGCACTGACTGCCGTATCGCCACAGGGAATGGCATCGGAGACACCACAGTTTTCGCCGGCCACATCGAGCATTAAATCGGTAATGCGCTGTTGGGTCTCGGTATTCCATATTTTCAGCATCGACACTTCGGCACCGATTTTGCCACCGCGTTTCAGCACTTCAACAAAGCGCATATAGGCGGCAGACAGGTCTTCAATGTCCAGCTTCAGTTTGATGTAACGCTCGACAAAGAGGGGATCGCCAAACATATCGGCACTTTCCGCCAGCGCTTTAAGGCGATTCATCGCCAGCGAGGCCATCTTCGGGCTGCCGATAAAGATGCGTTCGTGGCCGAGCAATGCCTTGGCAATGGTCCAGCCGTCGTCTTCTTTACCCACAACATTAGCAACGGGAACACGGACATCGTCGAAGAACACCTCGGCGAATTCGTCGTGCATACCCAGATTATCAATGCCGCGCACGGTAATACCGGGGCTGTCGAGGGGAATCAACAAAAAGGTGATGCCCTGCTGCTTCTTGCCCTCTTTATTGGTACGCACCAGGGTGAAGATCATGTTGGCGTCCATCGCCAGGGTGGTCCAGATCTTGTGGCCATTGATGATGTAGTCGTCGCCATCGCGTACCGCGGCGGTGCGCAGGCTGGCGAGGTCGGAACCCGCACCCGGCTCGGAGTAACCCTGACACCAGATGTTTTCGCCGTTGAGGATTTTAGGCAGGTAGTGCTGGCGCTGCTCGTCGGTACCGTACTGAATTAACAGTGGCCCGATCATGGTCATACCCTGATCCGGCGTACGGCCAACGCCATAACCTTCAAACTCTTCCATTAAAATCAGTAGCTTGTTGGCGTCTAGCCCCATGCCACCATGTTCAGCGGGCCAGCCCGGTGCCAACCAACCCTTGTTAGCCAGGGTCATATACCAGTCGCCGCACTGGTCCCAGTGCATACGTTCGGCCGGAAAGCGCAGCTCGTCGGGATAGTTTGCAACTAGCCAGTCATTGAGCATTTTACGGAAGTCGCTATCCGCCATTGCGTTGTAATCAGTCATTTTCTCTCCTTAAAACTTAAATATAGTGTCGTTATCTAAAAGTGAAGCCGAGGGCTATAAAACCAGCTCGGCATAACGACCACGATGGGCGGAGGGGTTACCCCACAGAGAAGAGAGGTACATGGCTTTTTTCAGGTAGAGACCGATATTGCACTCGTCGGTATAACCAATGCCGCCGTGTAACTGAATGGCATCTTTGGTGATTTGCAGAGCCGCATCGCCACAGCGCGTTCTTCGGCGGAGGCCTCGCTGTCGAACAGGGCGGTGGTTTGCAACAGTACGGAGCGAGAGATTTCCGAGAGCACAAAGAGGTCAACCGACTGGTGCTGCAACGACTGAAAGCTACCAATGGGCTTGTCGAACTGTACGCGCTGGGTCAAATAATCGACCGTGATCTCCAGGGCGCGGGTCATCACGCCCAGCAATTCAGCACTAGCGGCAACGCGTGCTTCGTCCAACGCAGAAGCTAGGGCCTGCTCGGCAACGGCGGCGCTCGCAACTTCTTCTGCAACGGTAACGTTGTCAAAGGTGAGGGTGCCATAAAAGCCGCCATCAACGCGTTGGGCGTATTCAATACTCAGACCGCTGGCATCTTTCTCAACTAAATACAGCGCCGTGCCTGCAGCGGTTACGGCAGACACGATAAAGGCATCGGCACCACCGGCATCGGGCACAAACAACTTCTGACCGTTCAGCTTGCCGTCGGCACAGGTAACACTTTCAGCTTTGACATCAAGTGTTGCACGAGCTTCCTGCCAGGCAATGGCCGGTTTCCACTCACCGCCAATCAAGGCCGGTAAACGGGCTTTCTTGAAGGCCTCGTTATCGCTTTTAACAATCGTTCGCGCCGCCAATACGGCAGTGGCAGAAAACGGCGCCGGCACCAGGCCTTTACCCAGCTGGATCAACACCAGACTGAGATCGGAAAATGCCAGACCAATACCGTCGTATTCTTCCGGCACCAGAAAGCCCAACCAACCGGCTTCAGCCATTTCGGCCCAGGTCTGGGCGTCGTAACCGGGTTGCGTAAAGCGGTTTTCACGCACCTTCTTAAGCTCTTCATCCTGAGCGATAAACGCCACGGCGCTATCCTGAATCATTACCTGCTCTTCGCTAAGCACGTCGATTCGCGACTGTAAACTGATGTCTTCCACTTTTCTCTCCTCGTTCGCGGGGCGTTACATCACGCCCCTATCACTATTTCCAACCAGCGTTAATAAACACACCGGCAATGAAAAACCACTGTCTTTCTATTCTATTGGCTTCACGTAGAGCACTAAACTATGACCTACCAGCTCATAGCCCTTTTCCGCAGCAATACGCCGTTGTAAAGCCTCAATTTCTTCACTGTGAAACTCCGACACCTCGCCACTACCGACACAAATCATGTGGTCGTGGTGATCACCCCGGTTCAGCTCATAGAGCGCTGGTCCGGTATCAAAGCTGTGGCGCTGTATCAGCCCAGCCGTTTCGAATTGCGTGAGCACACGGTAGACCGTGGCGATGCCCACATCGTCGCCCTTTTCATGGAGACAGCGAAACACATCGTCGGCGCTCAGGTGCCGCTGTTTTGCGCTCTCCATAATTTGCAAAATTTTGATACGGGGATGTGTCACCTTCAAACCCGCTTTTTTCAGTTCTTGATTACCCTGAGACATTGCTGACCTCTTCTCACAAATTTGGTGAATAGGGTATTATCCCCGTTCGATTCACAGACTGGAACCCCAAATGCCAAGCCGCTTTCCCCTGGCCCTAGTAATTGTTACCGCCGCATTCCTAAACGGCTGCTCATACCTCAAATACCCCGACATTCACAAGGTGACAGTGCAACAGGGCAATATCGTCAACCAGGAGATGGTCGACAAGTTGCGCCCCGGCATGACCCGCTCACAAGTGCGTTATATCTTCGGTACGCCCTTGCTAATGGACACCTTCGATCAGGACCGCTGGGACTACTATTACAGCAGCAAGCGCCCCGGCAAGGAAGAAACGCGCGAAAAAATTACCGTCTTTTTTGAGGGCAACACCCTCACTCACTTCAGTGGCGACTACCTGCCGAGTCGTTTAAAAACGACCGAGACCGATGAGGCAACAGCAAAGGACTCAGTAGAAGCCGCAGCGTTGCCATCGCCCGCCGAGCTTGAAGAGGACACCCTCACACCCACCGAGTAAAGCCGCGCCACTGCATCAACAGCAGCAGGCCCGGGTGGCAAACGCCACTTACGACTCAGCCTTTTGTTGTGCTTTCTGTGCCGCCCGCGCTTCCCGCGCTTTGGCGGCACGTTGTTTGCGCACCTCTTTCGGGTCGGCAATCAAATCACGATAAATCTCCACCCGGTCCATTGGCTGCAGTACATATTCCTCCGCTGCAGGCATGCCTTTGGTACCCAGAGTATGGCTAAAAATACCCAGGGTGGCGCCGTCAATATCGATCTCCGGAAACACCGCGACAATTTTTGAGTCACGCACAGCCTGTCGCGCTGAGGTGCCCGGAGCCACCTCCAGACTAATGATTTTTTGCTTATCGGGCAGCGCGTAAGCCACCTCGACCACTATGGTTTCTGCTACGGTTTCGGACATATCTTCCTGCATCACTTTCTACACAAGCTCAAGTTTCACTCCCTGTTTGCCCGCACACGACTAAGTGCTCGCCAAGGGCAGTACCACATCGGCACGCTGTACCAGTGCCGCCACCAGATTATCGGCCACCCGGGTAAACAACTTACCCGCCGCCTTATTCAGCATGCCGCTTTTAAAGGCAAACTCCAGATCGAGACTGACCTTCGAGGCATTTTCCTGCAGCGCTTTAAACTGCCACACGCCCTGAAAGTAACTAAAAGGCCCGTCGACCAGGGTCATCTCCACTAACTGGGGCGCCGACAAATGATTGCGCGTGGTAAAGCTGTGGCTAATACCCGCCTTGCGCAAATCAAGCCGGGCAATAATTTCTTTATCGTCCCGCGACATCACCTCGGCACCGGTGCAGCCCTCCATATACTGGGGATAGGCCTCAATATCATTGACCAGGTCAAACATCGCCTGAGCCGAGTGCAACACCAACGCGCTACGTTGGATAGAGGTTGTTTTCATAGTGTCACCCCTAGCTAGCCGCTGCGAATGTGTCGTAGAGACCCACCAACAGCACCACGCTAATAGCCGGCGGGCAAATGTAGCGCAGCACCCACAACCACAGGGGAAACAGCAACGAGTCTTCGCCATTGAGTTCACTTTTCGCGGTCATTCGCGGCAGTATCCAGCCGACAAAAATAGCGATAAACAAACCGGTGAGCGGCAGTAGTATGCGCGAGGTCAAAAAGTCCATGGCACCGAAGACGGTAAAGCCGCCCAGCGTAAAGCCCGCCCAGTCATTGAACGACAGGATGGTGCCCATGCCGAAAGCCCAGGCCATCAGGCCCAGCAGGATATTCGCCGAAAAGCGATTAAAGCCACGTTTTTCAATCAACCAGGCCACGCCCGGCTCGATCAGGGATATGGCTGAACTCCAGGCAGCAATACTGACCAGAATAAAAAACAACATACCGACAGCCAGGCCCCCCGGCATGGCACCAAAAGCCACCGGCAAACTGACAAATAAGAGCTCGGGCCCCGCCCCTGGGTGAATACTGGGGTTGGCAAAGACAATGGGGAAAATAGCCATGCCCGCCATCAGCGCCACCAGGGTATCCAGAAAGGCGATCGCCAACACCGTTTTGCCAATGCTGGCGTCCGCCGGCATGTAGGCGCCGTAGGCCATAATGGCGCCCATGCCCAAACTCAGGGTGAAAAAGGAGTGACCCAGGGCCTCCAATACGGAACGCCCGGTGAGGGCAGAAAAATCGGGGCGAAATAAAAATTCAGCGGCGGCACGAAAATCACCGTGCTGATAGGCAAAAACCAACATCGCCAGCAGCAACACAAATAGCAGTGGCATCAATATGCGCACCGCGACGCCAAGGCCTTTAACCACGCCAAAGGCAACAACACCCACCGTCAACAACATAAACAGTGACTGCCAGCCCAGCAAACGACCTTTATCGGCCAGCAAGGCATCGAAAAAAGCCTGGGATTCGGCCGGGCCCACACCCTGAAAAGTGCCCTTGCCCATCTCGGGAATATAGGCCAGCGCCCAACCCGCAATCACCGAGTAATAAGACAGTATTAACAGCCCCGCCACCACGCCGAGCCAGCCGATGCTATTCCAGAAACCGTGTAAACCCGCCTCACTGGTGAGCTGGCGCATGGTATTGATCGGACTCTGCCGCCCGCGCCGACCGAGCATCACCTCGGCTACCATCACCGGAATACCCAGCAATAAAATACACACCAGATACACCAGTACAAAGGCACCACCACCATTTTCACCGGTGATATAGGGGAACTTCCAGATATTACCGAGGCCAACTGCAGAACCGGTGGCCGCCATAATAAACACCCAGCGACTGCTCCACGCCGGATAGGACTGTGTCTGACTCAAGATGGAACTCATTTGTATGACAAGGCCGCCATTGTACCCCCTGCCCGGCCCGCACAAAACCGCAACACCCTCCCTGGTAAACACAAGGTTCGCCAAACATAGGCAGCACCCCCGCCACACCGTATAATCGCGCCATGGCAAAAAAACCCAAGAAAAAATCAAACTCCAATTCCATCGTCGTCAACAAGCGTTCGCGCCACGATTATGCAATTGACCAAAAATTTGAAGCAGGCATCGCGTTAATGGGCTGGGAAGTGAAGAGTATTCGTGAGAAAAAAATTCAACTCACCGACAGCTACGTGCACATTCAGAATGGCGAAGCCCTGCTGTTTGGTGCCAATATCACCCCCCTGCCCACCGCCTCCACCCACTTTGTCACCGAGCCCAATCGCAGCCGCAAGCTCTTACTGCACCGCCGCGAACTCGACAAAATAGCGGCCGCCGTGCAACAAAAAGGCTACACCTGCATTTGCACCGCGCTGTATTGGAAGGGCCATTTGGTGAAATGCGAAGTCGCACTCGCCAAAGGAAAGGCCGAATACGACAAGCGTCAGGATGACAAGAATCGCGACTGGCAGCGGCAGAAGCAACGCATTCTCAGCCACTCTGCTTAAATAAAGCGCTACATCTATCCGCCCAGCGCCAACAAGCTATGCTAAAATCGCTCGCGTTGGCTTTTAATCCTCCGCTCTGATCCCATATACAGATCAGAGCATTTGTTTTTCGAAACATTGAGAAATAAAAGCCACAACACACCAAGCTTTTGGGGGCGTTTTGGATTCGACGCCGGTTACAAAACTTGAGGTGCATGCCG
>MAAC01015427.1_pt1 | contig 26945 bp, 19 predicted proteins | sample 1115981 | NCBI WGS metagenome assembly MAAC01 (sample SAMN04961126, study PRJNA320927) | seawater metagenome | isolation source: sample BD02T64 sea water enriched with oil for 64 days | place: USA:Gulf of Mexico | collected 2013-07-27
AAGGCTTATATACTGCGTTATTGATTTTGGTAAGGGAATAACCATTACCTACAATCAATGCCTTGCCTATAAGCCTTTAAATTCTCGCTAAGCGAGCACTTTCTTATACGGATTGGTATAACATATCGATGGCAACATGATAAAAAAATTTAAAAGTAACTATCACCTCTTAAACTTTAACAGTGCTCATCCGTTATGGCTCAACGCCATACTTAAAACGGATGCTATTGAACGTGTCAGTTATACTTTACTCAACCGTCTACAAACGACGGTTGAACCAGAAATATTATTTGCCATTTTTTATCAAGAGGTGAGTCAGTATTTACCTATTTGCAATGTTGAATTTGTAACAAATCGCATAGAGTTAAAACTTTTAATACAAGATCGTGGAGGCTACTGCATTAGCCAGAGATTAGCGATTAACAATAAGTCTCTTGGCTGTTTTAAATGTTACTTTACCGATAAGCCGACATTAGCTCAAGTTAAGTTGCTGAAAAAGTTAGCAAAAATACTGTCTTACCCTTTGAATAATGCCATGCAATATCAACAGGTAAAACATATGGCGTTAACTGATAATTTAACTGGTTTAGCAAATCGGAATCAGTTTGAAGCAACCTTTCAAGGTTTAGTGAGTAATAACAATGAAAAGCAAACCAGTTTTTCTCTGTTAGTCATAGACCTAGATGGGTTTAAACGTATTAATGATCAATTCGGTCATCAAACCGGAGATCTTGTACTTTGCAGTTTTGCGAAAATATTATTAGCTTGTTGTCGTGAACAAGATAAAGTATTTCGCTTTGGTGGGGATGAGTTTACCATCTTGCTAAATGATACCAAAATTGACTCTGTCCCTAAAATAGCACAACGCATCTCAACACTGATGAATACATGTCAGTTCCTAACAAAGTTTGGTTTGTCTTGCAGTATAGGCAGTGCACTATATCAGCGCTATGATGAATCTAAGCAACTTTTTGGTCGGGCTGATGAGGCATTGTATCGAGCAAAAGGAAAAGGGAAAAATTGTTTGGAAATGTCGCCCTGTTGTCAGGTTATTTAAAGTAAATAAATCTCAATCTCCCTCCTTCTGAAATATTAATCATCCAATTGATGTGCTTTTTTTTGTGCTTGAACAAAGATTTTATCAATAAGGCGCAAATACTAATGATTTGCATTAACAGCCGTAGTATTATATCCCTATGATTGAATGCCTGTACTGCTAATACATTATCCTCTTGATATATACCCGTTCCACTTGAAGATGCATCTTCAAGTGGAACGGGTATAGCTTGCCATGTTTAATAATCAGGCTAAGTACAAGTGGGAATGTAGGATCAGTTGATATGGAATTTTTAGTGTCTTATTTTATTAATTGTTTTAACTTCTCTAGCCCGCGTTGGGCTGTTTTCTCTAGATCGCTAGTTGCCATTTTTGGTGGTTATGCTTTAGCAACATCCTGCTCACTCTTTATTAGCCAATTACTCTTAAATAGTGTGGGAAAATATCAAGCTATTCATATTGGATTATTGTTCTCATTTCTCGTCTACGCCTGCGCTGCCATGTGGGTATTTTCAGTATTAAATGCCACTAAGGCCTGGATAGACATAATAAAAGCTAATGTTTTCTTTGCGGTAGCGACCTGGTTATTAATGCAGTTTACGGGTGCGAATAGCTGATGAAAGATAACTTTAGACAATCAATGAAGTGGTTTCATACTTGGGTAGGTCTTATTGTCGGCTGGGTATTATTTTTTATGTTCTTAACGGGCAGTTTAGGGTATTTCTACCAAGAAATTACCCGTTGGATGGAGCCCGAAAGACCTTTTATTGAACATAATGTCAGTAACGAAAAATTACTCGATACCGCGCAGATTTTTCTCAGTAAACATGCTAAATCTGTTGATGAATTTAGTATCTATTTACCTAATGTACGTGATCAAAACTTGCGGGTGGCTTGGCGTGAACCTGCTGAACCAGGGAAAAAGCGTGGTCGTCGTCAAAGTCATATAGTAGATATAAATACAGGAGACAAAGTAGAGAGTAGGGCAACTGGCGGTGGTCGATTACTGTACAGAATGCACTATCGTTTACATTATTTATCAACCAAGGTTAGTTATTGGATTGTTGGTTTTTGTAGCATGTTGATGCTGTTAGCCGTTATCACCGGTGTCGTTATTCATAAAAAAATATTCACCGACTTTTTTACCTTTAGAGCTAAAAAAGGTTTGCTTGGTTGGTTAGATATTCACAATGTATTAAGTGTTATTGCCTTGCCATTTCATTTTATGATCACTTATAGCGGTTTACTGTTCTTCCTGTTCACTTACATGGCATTAAGTACTAACTTACAAATAAGTGATGATGAATACAGTGAACTACGAAAAGAAATATTTCCACGAACTGCTCAAATAGAATCAAAGAACCAAGCTGCTGATATGTTGGATATTTCAACCTTATACCAGCAGGCAAAGCGCACGTGGAAAACTGATGAGCTTCTCTCTGTCAAAGTATATGCTGCTAATGATAACAATGCTCAGGTTCGGTTTGTACGTCATGAAACGGATATTACCTATAATCCTGAAGATCAGGTACTGGTCAATGCCATTACTGGCGAAATCATCCCACAAATAGCCAAAAAATATACTGTTTCTGGCATGATACATAATGGATTTTTCTCGTTGCATGAAGGGCAGTTCGCTGGGCCAATAGCCCGTTGGATATATTTTTTCACTGGCCTTATTGGTACGGCGATGATTGCCTCAGGTTTAATCCTTTGGACAACTAAACGTAAACCGAAACAAATGAAAAAGCCTAATGGTCCTGATTTTGGTTATCGCCTAGTTGAGCAGCTTAATATTGGCACTATAGTCGGTTTACCTATAGCTATTGCAACGTACTTCTATGCCAACCGTTTATTACCTGTTGATATGGCTGAGCGCTCTGCTTGGGAAGCCAATGTGATGTTTATCAGTTGGGCTGTTTTATTAATTTACCCGATATTTCGCCCTGCTAATAAAGCGTGGCGTGAGCAATTACAACTTGCAGCATTGGCTTATATGGCACTACCGTTAGTGAATATATTGACCACGGATAAACACCTAATTAATAGTTTGATAAAACAGGATTGGGGTCTTGCTGCTTTTGATATGACCTTTTTGGTCATTGGTTGTTGTTTTGCTTTTTCAGCCTATAAATATAAAGCACTTCAGGTTAATAAAAAAGTAAGAAAACCAGCAATAAGACACGGTTCAAGACAAGTGACCAAACAAAAAAACAAGCAGAATGAAAAAGACGAACGAGAAAATGAAGGTTTGCTGAATTTACAGCAGGCAAATAAAGGTAATAGCTAATGTTCGTATTAATCAGTTTATGCTTTTCAGTTATGGTGCTTTTTTGCCTTGCGATGAAAAAACATCGCGAGCAAGTATTAACGCAAACGGTACCTAACCTTGTGGTACTATTTTTCAGACCATTAGCTTGGTTATTACTCCTGCTCACGGCTTATTTAAGCGTTGAATTATTTGGTTGGTCTATTGGACTAGCACTTTTATTTGGTGCACTTACCATAGCTACTTTATTACTGACACTATTATTAACTTATCGCGCGAATATAGTGCCTCGATTAGCTATCGCTTTGCCTTTCATGGCTAGTTTAAGTATTGTCCCCATTAATTTCTGACATTGATGTATTGCTTATTACTAAGTACTTGCTTACAGTCTTCGACTCTCGATTGTATCGTTATTATTGAAGTGTAGAGGAAGTACCTTGGAGTTTGTCAGTCTAACCATCGAAATAGCCTTATTTTTATTTACCATCGCCATTGTTGCAGGTTTTCTCGATACCTTAGCGGGTGGTGGCGGTTTATTAACGCTGCCCGCCTTAATGATGAGCGGCATTCCACCATTAGCTGCATTGGGGACTAATAAACTGCAATCAAGCATGGGAGTAGCTACCGCAACCGTAATGATGTTACGTGGTAGGCGAGTACGTTGGCATCAGGTGAAGCACTTAATGTTATCAGGCTTTATCGGTTCGGCGGTAGGAACAGCAATTGTTCAGTTTGTTGATACTGAAATGCTAACGCTTATTATTCCTGTAGTGATCACTTGCATTGGTATTTATTTTCTCATTACGCCGACAATTGATGAAGAGAACAAACTGGCGAAAGTTTCCTCGGCTAACTATAAAAAATTCGTTATACCGTTAATTGGCTGTTATGACGGAATTTTTGGCCCTGGCACAGGATCCTTCTTTACCTTGGCTGGTCGTGCCTTACGTGCACAGAAATTTCTTGAAGCGACCGCTATCGCTAAAACGTTAAATTTTGCCACTAATATTGCCTCATTGATTGTTTTCATCTTTGCTGGGCAAGTGATCTGGTTGGTTGGCTTAACTATGATGTGTGGGCAATTTATTGGTGCTTGGTTGGGTTCACATTGTTTGTTTAAAATACCGGTCAATTATTTACGTTATTTAGTGGTATTTATGTGTTTTGCAATGCTAATTAAGTATATGTCTGTTTAGCCCAAGGTCGATTAACGACATGAATAAAAGTGCTACAGGAATAATACTAAGCGCGTATTAAAACCGTTGCTTTTCCCCTGTAAATTACAGGCATCAGAAATAAAACTACAGCGATCTAACTCAACCCAACGGTAGTTGAAGTTTATGTTGAATTTTGGCGTTAACCACCAAGCCAAACCCACGGAAAATATTGAGGTGTCCCCAGCAGCTAAACCACCGTCGCTACCATCAAATACCGACCAGCGGGTACTGACTTCTAACGCTCCCCAGCCACCTTGTTCAACACTGCGTGCAACGAGCAAAGGGGAGAAGCTGCCACTTCTTTTATTGTATTCACGCATCTCGCCCGTTAGTGATAATACCGCGCTAATGTAGTAGCCAGAAAGTTCCGGATTTTGTAGGTCATCAGCCGCGACTTTATTTTTGGTATATTCACCAATCACCCAGACTGGGCCTTTACGCCACGACGCTTCAAGGTTATAGGCAAAACTGCTATCGGCATCAATCTCACCGGTATCGACAAAAGTGGCTGATTTGTTAAATTCAGGTTCAGAGGCGTATCTTAACCCCTCTTTAGCATCACTGTAACGTAGACCAAAAGCCAGATGGATTAACTCAGTTTCATCTTCTGATAGGTAAGGTAACCAGGTTGTTCGCCCCACGAGTTCGGTCGAGTTATCGCTAATGGAACCATCATCCTCTAGCCAGTTATTAAAGACCCCTCCTGCCCAAGTTAACGTCTGATTAAGGGCATAACCACTGAGAACTACGCCAAAATTACGAGAGGGCAGTAGGGCATCAGAAACCACGGCGCGCTCTTGCATAGGTAAAAAAGTCATACTCATCAGCCTTGCCATAGAAATAGGCTCTTTTTGCTTACCAATGCTTAAAGTGGTGTTATAAAAGGTGGGGATATCAAGACGCCAATCCATAAAACTGACATTATCAGTGGTATTGGTGTCAAAACCCTTATCAAAGGTATTGGTTGCACCAGTGATCATATAAATCCAGGGCTTATCAAACTTTATTGCCCCAGCTAGCCCAAAACGCAAAGCACGAATTTCACCGCCATCAAAATCTTGTAAATCGCCTACTTGCGCTAAACTGGCTTCATCTTGTGATTCCCAGCTTTGTCTATCTAAAGCCAATGCCCCAATTAATACGGTAGAAAAGTAATCATTATCAAATTTTATCCAATCGGTATCTTTATAATTACTGGGTAAAACAATAGGAGGAGGAGTATAGGCCAGCCAGCCGGTACGTTTGGGTTTTATTCTTTTTTGTTCTGCAAGCGCAGATATATTACTTTCGGCTTTGAGGTTATTTCGAATAATTACGCCGTTATGAATGGCGAGCAGGACATGTTTTTTGGTGTCGAGTAAGACTTCAATATTGTCATGGGGGTTGGCATCTAAAATCATGAAATTAGCAATTTTGCCTGATTCTAGCGAACCTAAAATAAAACCGTTTTGGGCATCAAAAATGATATCACGATGGCTAACTTCAATATCATCTTGGGTCACTAGATCGAATAATTTATTGGTGATAACTAAGTTTGCGGTAGTACTCTTATTGGCCTTGGCAGGATCGATAAAAGTGACATTGCGGATCACTATTTTTTGTTCTACTACCTCTGGGGCATTTGCTATTGGTTCTTGTGGGACTTGTTCTGCTTGGCAAATAGATATCTGACTTAGCATGAAAATGACTAGAGTCAATGTTGTCCAGATCATGGTGAATATATTTTTATTTATTTTCATCATGTTCCTATTTTATCAAGTATTTATATTGTTGATATTATTTTAGGCTAGATTGCTAAGCGAAGCCTTAAACCATAGATAAGTGTACTATTGTCTAGGCTATTTAATGCAGGGTTGGCAATATATTGTACATCTGCCGTGACTTCTAAATAACCTAATGGTTTCATGATGTAGAAAACTTCAGTGGTGTATTGGTCATCGTTATTTTTCACCTGTCCCCAGTTCATCGCAACACCCAAGTTGTTCGACTCTGAGCCTAAACCATAATAACCAAAGCCGGCGCTGATCGACTTTTCCATTAACGTACCAGCATCTTGTGAATAACCAGCTCGTACGAAGGGTAACCATTGTCCGTCGATTAAACGAGAGGCTGAAAAGTTAATACCATAACCTTTGGTCGAACCTTGCACTTCACTTTCATCGGCGTGCCAAAGCGTGGTGTGGATATTATCGACATAAATTTCTCCTTGAGACTTTGTCCAACCTAGCTCTACACTTTTAAAGTAATTGTTATCCCTAAAAAAGGAATCAAAACCTTCGAGTGGCTTAGAAGATACAGAATTCATATCAGCAAAACTGCCCACTAGATAATATTCGTCAGATAACATTACGCCACCCGCTACACCTAAAGTGGCGTCACCAGGTAATGCAATGGTGGTGGTACCTGTGCTAAAAGCGAAGTTCATAAAACCTGTCCATGGACTAGCCATAGCAAACACATCAACGAAGTCGGTAACATCAAGAAAACCAGCAACGACGGTAGCCTTGCCATTCATGAGTTTTTGCTTCCAATACAAATTCGTTAAACGGGCACCCTCATCACTAAAAGGGGGGGTGATTAAACCTAAGCCACCTACGCCAAATTCAAAATCTTTCACTGAAGTATCAGTATACGAATGCCTGTGCTCAACTTTCCATACTAGGCCGCCCGTTTCATTGCTGTCTTTACCTATAGGGTTCCAACTACCGTAAAAGCGTATCATACCGCTAGCTGCATTATCATCTGAGCCAGGTAGCGCATCATTAGCGCCAAGAAAAGCAGCTGAATAGTCTAAACCCATACTGATATTATTTTTTTCAAGCTGTGTTTTAAAGTCAGGTTTTGATTTTTTGTTATCTTCGGCTATTTGGTTATCAACCGCATCAGGACTGCCAAAGTTGGTGCCTTTATCATCATTTGCGTACACTGCTGATGTTGTTAATATGCCTGAAATAGCGAGGCTAAGAAGAAACTTTTTAATTAGCATAAACTGCTTCCATTTTATGATTCATAAATCATTAAAAAGGTATAAATACCTTTTGGGTAAATATTTTAGCTAGCTACAGAGTGTTTTTATAAATAACACCGCCTTTCATGATAACTCTCATCGTTTTGATACCGTCACGTGCAGGCGCATCAAACCATTTTTCGTTGCCGCCGATAACCGTAATATCTTTAAGCGGGTTACCGTCTACCAGTAGTACATCAGCGTAAGCGCCCGCTTTGATAACACCTAAAGGACCTTTAAAATATGGATTTAATGTACTGCCTGACAAAGCAACCATTTCACCAGCAACGGAGGTTAGTGACTTCAGCGCAAAATGATTACCAAAGAACTTGGCACTTAAGTAAATTTCATGATCTGTTTGTTTTACACAAGAGTCACCAAAACCTACACAGTCAGCATTGAATGCTAATTTTGGTTGATACTTATTTACGTTTTTAATGTAATCGGTAAATGCTAATTGTGCTGATGCAGCTTTTCGAGCTGAGGCTGGGCTTGACTTAATTGCTTCTATCTCGCCTAGGTAAGGTGAAAATGCATGCATATTGGTGGTCATGTACGCGCCTTTTTCTACCATAAGCTTGGCGATGTCACCATCAAACATAAAACCGTGCTCAATGGTTTTTACGCCATTTTCTAAACAGCGCATAATAGATTTTTTGCTATATGCATGCGACATAACGTAAGAACCGTATGCATCGGCAACTTCAACTGCCGCGCGAATTTCTTCTGCTGAATAGGCATCTAATTGCCACGGGTCAAATTTTGAAGCGACACCACCACTAGACATGATCTTTAATTGTGTTGCGCCTTGCATAAAGTTTTGACGTGCTGCCGCTTTAATCGCATCAACACCATCAGCTGTTACTGTCATGCCATGGCGTGAGCCTGAAGACTGAGGACCATTAAACGTTTCATTTGGAGCGGTGAAGTTTCTAAAGTCAGCATGTGATCCTGTTGGGCCAATGAAAGCGCCCGCAGGGTAAATGCGTGGTCCAGCAACAACACCGGTATCAATGCTTTTTTTCAGACCAGCACCCATACCACCAGCATCTCGCCAACTTGTGAAACCACTCATCAGGGCTATTTTAGCTTTAGCAGCAGAGCGAACCGCTAATTCTTCCCAGTTTCTATTATTTTCAATATCAGCTAATGAAGTACCATTCATTTGTAAATGACCGTGACCTTCGATAAGGCCAGGCATTAATGTGCGACCGCCACCATTAATGACTTCAACATCAGCGGCGACTTTTAAACCCTTGCCAATTGATTTAATTAAGTCACCTTCAATTAATACGTCTTGAGTTTTACTTAAACTCTTAGAGGTGCCATCCCAAATTTTTACGTTTATAATTAATGTTTGCTCTGTAGCAAAAGCTGCGGAAGTCAGTGATAGCGAAACCGCAACCGTAATAACTACCTTGCGGATAGCTCTACTTATCAATATATTGTTTGATTTCATTATATATTCCTTAAAAAATAGGTGTCTAAATCGGCATTAAGTACGGCATGCTAAATGTATTGTGGAATATTAATCATAGTAAAAAATATTAAATACTCCACTGGTTAGATGCGTTTTTTAACAGAATAAAGTTCATAATATTCAACGTTTTTACTACTTCTGTATCATATTTCACTTTCGATAATCTATCTTCCTGTCATATTACGACAAGGAAGATAAATTATTAGAGGGTGATTTTTTAGTCATAAAAATACAGGATGTAAATTGTGAACACCGACACTACCCTCGTTAAAACTAGTCATTTACAAGCCTGTTTAGTTTTCTAGAATAGATGGAGTTCCGCTTGGGAGGTTGTTATATCAAGAGAACTTTCATGCTGATTATTTATCCGAACATGGAAATTTAATTGCCAAAGCACCCTTTTGGGTTTTGCTTGAACATGCTTAAAATAGCCAAGTGATAAAGGAGTTGTTGACTTAATCATGTGCAAGCCATGTTTAGCACTGTGCAGTTATCAGTACTTGATGTTGCTTTAGTGCTGGGTTATTCAGATGCCGCTAACTTTACTCGAGCTTTTAAGTGCTGGTCAGGGCTTAGCCCAACTCAATATAAGCGCTTGTTAAATTAATTCTTTTTTCTTATCGCGGCAATTTCATCTTATGAAGTGTCGTTAAATAGTGGTTAAACTGGCAAGTTCCTCAGAGAATAAATCACTTAAAAAAATGAGCGCAGGGAATACATGAAAATAACTGCGCATAAAGAACTGAATAGTTGTATTAGCATGATTTAGCTCCATAAAGTAATCCATAATACGCCTGCCTTTATAGGCTATAGAGCAACAAATAATGGCGGTAATGGCTAAACTTGGTTCAGCTGTTTCTGCAACAAAGGCATTAGCAGACGTAATAATCATCAGCAAGATCCAAGAAATATCTAACATATTGAGTGTGAAGTTATTTTTTAGCATGAGTATTCCTTATCGCAGTACATACAAGAGTGGGAAAATAATGACCCAAGCCAAATCGACCATATGCCAATAACAAGCAATAGCAGTAAAACCGAGATGATTATTCTGCGTATAATTACCGGCTTTTAGCTGGCGAATAGCCCAAAGTAAACTACCGCTTGCCCAACCAACATGTAATAAATGGTTGAAGGTCATGTAGTAATACATTGTATAGAATTTGTTGGTATTGGTTTCAATGCCTTGATCTACATTCCAATGATATTCCCAAACTTTTATCACTAGATAAATGCCACCACAGAGCACTGCTCGCCATAGCCATTTTATACTTTGCTCAGGGTCATCAATACGAATAGCCGCCAGTGCTTTGGCAACAAAATAACTGCTACTGATCAAGGCAAAAGTATTTAAGGTGCCCGCTAAAGTGTTTAACTGTTGCGGACCTTGGTTAAACTGTTCAGGGTAGTGTGCTTTAGCAATAAAATAGACTATAAAAAATAGAGCGAACTCTGTCATTTCGGCGAAAATTCCTACCCAAACGGCTCTATTCCCCGGTATTTTGTTGAGCGTTTCTGGTTCTTGAGTGACTATGCCACTACCATTTAAATGAAAGTCAGTTGCTGTAATGCTCATATAAATCCTTACTCCTAGACAAGTGGCTGACTAAGCCATAACTTGCCTTTAAGAGTGAAGTTGATAATTAAAAGTTACTTACTAAAAGCGACTTATCTAAGTTGCTTTATTATATTTTTATGGGTTAATTGCGAAAGAAAACGGTATTCTTTTGCACTAAAATATTGGGTTGTTCAACTGCTTGAATAATGAAATCAAAGTTGGTGATTTTCTTCTCAAGCTTGTAACCATCTATAGCTAAGGTGACGGGAATTTCTTCCATAACTCCTGCGCCTATTCGTACATTTTTAGGGAGTTTTATTTCTATCTCGTTTAAGTTCTCAACCTTGATATCAAAATGTAAGGGTTGCTGTGTTTTATTCAGAATTTTTAAGGTATAGGTGTTTTCAACCACGCCTTCATAATTAACTCGGTATAGCGCAGTTCTATCGCGAATGATGTTAGCTTCTAGCGGAATTCTGCTATCTATCCAAATACCTAATAACACCGTAAACATCAGCGTTAAACCTGCGTAAGAAACGAGTTTTAAATTAAAGCGGCTGCTTTCTTTACCGGCGAGTTGTTGTTCACTGGTATAACTAATCAAACCTTTAGGGTAGTTAAATTTTTCCATGGTTTGGTCACAAGCATCAATACACAGACCACAATTAATGCATTCGTATTGAATGCCGTTACGGATATCTATGCCAGCAGGGCAGACATCAACACATAAATTACAGTCAACACAATCACCTAAGCCAAGCGCTTTGGGATCATCTTTACGTTTACGCGGGGCTCTATTTTCACCACGCTCTGCGTCATAGGCAACCAACAGAGTGTTTTTATCAAACATGGCCGACTGGAAGCGTGAGTATGGGCATAAATGAATACACACATGTTCTCTCATCCAGCCCGCATTAGCGTAAGTCGCTAGGGCAAAAAATAACACCCAAAAAGTCACTGCACCGCTCCAATCGAATGTCAGCATGGTGCTATAAAGTTCGCTCACTGGCACGAAATAAGAAATAAAGGTTGTCGCGGTAAATAACGACATTAATTGCCAAATGATATGCTTGAGTGTTTTTTTGTAAGTTTTACTCAGTGTCCAAGGGGCTTTGTCTAAAGCCATCCGTTTATTACGTGTGCCTTCAATTCTGTGCTCAACCCATACATAGGCGAGTGTCCAAACGGTTTGTGGACAAACATAACCACACCAAACTCGTCCAAGCCAAGTGGTGATAAAAAATAACGCAAAAGCTGCCACCATAAAAATTCCAGCGAGTAAAATAAAATCTTGTGGCCAGAAAGTCAGATTAAAAATTCTAAACTCTTGTTTAACTACATCAAGTAAAACGGCTTGTTGCTCGTTAAATTGCACAAAAGGCATGGCAATAAAAGCAAGCATAAGTAGCCAGTTCATGTAACGGCGTATTTTTTGATAGAAGCCTTTTTGTTCTCTTACATACACAGATGTTTGAGATTTATAGGGCTTAATGATGAGGTGCTCTTCTTTGATATCAAACTTCATAAATTACTACAGGGTCATAATTAAGTAATTACTCTATATCAATAATCACGCCAGAATGGCGAGCATTTAAGTCATTGTATTTAATTGAAAAAATAAAGATGTGAACTACTGGGTGACACGGTATATCGCGTTGGCGCGATATACCGTGCATCTTGAGCTGGCTTGGGTATAAGTTTAACCGCGTTTAATTTTAAGCTTTATCATCCTTGAACGTAAGGTGCTATCGGGCAAACCTAGTATTTTGGCTGCGCCATTTTTACCGCCAATCCGCCAATGACAGTCATTTAATACCTCAATAATGTAAGCTTTTTCAATGTCAGCCAAAGGCTTGTTAAAAGTACGTACAATCGATTGAGATTTATCAAATTTTTGTTGAATATGCAGAGTGGTCGAAGTGGATAGAATAACCTCACGCTCAAGAATGTTTTGCAACTCTCTAATATTCCCTGGCCAATGATAACTCGCCAATTTGTTTAGACTATGTTTACTTATGCTTTTGATATCTTTATTAAGTTTAGTATTAAGTTGCGCTAAAATACTGTGACAAAGCAAGGGGATATCTTCTATTCGCTCTCTTAACGCGGGCATAACGATAGGGAATACATTCAAGCGGTAATATAAGTCCATTCGAAATTTACCTTGCTCAACCATGGCGAGTAAATCTTGGTTGGTAGCGGCAATAATACGAATATCAACCTTGATAGTTTTACTACCACCGACACGCTCAAATTCACGCTCCTGTAGAACGCGTAATAATTTACTTTGTGCATCGGGTGAGAGTTCACCAATTTCATCTAAAAATAAGGTGCCTTTGTCGGCGAGCTCAAAACGACCCCGTCTTTTTTCGATTGCGCCAGTAAATGCCCCTTTTTCGTGTCCAAAAAGCTCAGACTCTAACAAGTTTGATGAAAATGCAGCACAGTTTACTTTTACTAAGGGGGTATTATGGCGTTGACTCAATTGATGTAAATTACGAGCAACAAGCTCTTTACCTGTGCCGTTTTCACCTAAGATAAGTACGGTACTATCAGTTTGAGCAACCAGTTTTATTTGCTGCAACATGGCAAGAAATTTTGGGCTGTTACCTTCTAACCCTGAACCATGCCAGTTTTCATTTATTTCCTCTTGTAAGTAGCTATTTTCTGCTTGCAGCTTTTCAGTAAGGTCTTGTACTTTTTTCAATGCAGATCGCAGGTTACTATCGGCTAGTCTTTGTTGACTGACATCACGAAAAACAGCAACGGCGCCGATGAGTTCACCGTCTTTAAAAACGGGGGTTGAGGTGTATTCTACTGGAAAGCTAGTACCATCTTTGCGCCAAAATACTTCATCAGTAATTTTACGCTCCAAACCGTCACGCATGGTATTATAAATATTGCATTCTTCACTCGGGTAGAGTTCACCATTGGCACGTGTATGGTGATGATATTTATGAATATTTTTACCGAGTAATTCTGCTGATTTCCAACCTGTCATTTGCTCAGAAGCTGGGTTAACAAACACAGCATTCCCGTCTTTATCAAAGCCATAGACACCTTCGCCGACGGCATTGAGAAGTAGTTGTGAGTCAGCCAAAAATTCTTTTATATTTGCGGGCATACCTTATTTTCTCTTGGTAAAATCAGATGCACGACATATCGTGGCGTTATGATAGTTTATCAGGTATAGGGGGAGAAATCTGGCGGGAGATCAATAAAGTGGTCGTAAAAAAGCGCTTGTTTAAGAACAAACACTGCGCTTTCATTTTTTCATATCAGACAGGGACGAAATAGTGAACAAAAAATAGTACAAAGAACTCAGCATAATGTTGAGTTCATTTGGCAACTATTACTATTTATTTAAAGCCGACAATTCTTTTTTGGCTAAAAAACCATCCATTTTTGAACGTAATAATTTGTATAACAAAATAGAGCCGTCTATTTCTTCTTTACGATGAGTTAAGCTCTCAATATTTAAATCTTATATTAAGTTTGCACAAGCGAATGATTTAGTTAATAAACGGCTGAATATAGCCGCGGGTGTGGCGACTAAGTATTTATGAAATTACTTAGGCTGTTTTTTCTTTTTAGATACAAATATAAATACCAACAGAAATAATATGCTCAAAGCAACACTGAGTGAGAACATAGCCAATAGTAATATTATGTTGACTAATTGTTCATCGATATTAATTTGATTTAAATCAATTATTTATTAATTTATGTATTTATATTACATATATTAGACGCACTATAATTTTTTGAATTATATTTTTGTGATCAAGTATACGCAATACTTAGCTAGTTAAATTGACAATATTCAATTAAAAAACATGTCTATACACATGGCTCAGGGACGTCATTCCCGTAGTGTCTTAAGCAGGAATCTTAGCCTAAAGTACTCAGATCTTCGATGTAAATACCTTGAAGATGACGTTTACAGCAAGATCCTGAGTTAACTACATAGGCATGTTAAAAAATAACTTAGGGCAGTGAGGTATTTAAATTTTCATTTGTGCTATTGAGGCGGATAGAGCGGGAGATAAGGGCTAATCTGGTTGTTGAATAAGCACAATTATCTACCAATATGAATATTTTGGTTTCAAAATTTAAGATAGCTTAATGATAATTTTATTACCAACATTATTGGTCATGTGAATCAGAGCCGTTGTTATGATGAAAAAATTGTAGAGATTCATTGATGTGGTAAAAATGTGAAATTATTAAATAAACTTCAAAATACAAAAATACTGTATGTAATTTTATTATTTCCTATTATGGGGATATTGCTTTTTTCAGCTATAAGAGTCAAAGATGAGGCATGTTTTGTTGGCGAAATTACGCAAGTTGAACAACTAATAAAATTAACGACTCAAATATCAGCTTTGATACATGAAACACAAAAGGAAAGAGGTAAAACTTCAATATATATGTCTAGTCATGGGCAAAAATTCTTTGAAGAATTACAGGTTCAATATCAAAATACGGATAGGCTAATTGCTAACGTCTCAAGTAGATTAAAAGTGTTTAATGAGCAAAGTGAAAGGCATTATTTTAGTAAGTCATTCGCTGATATCGTGATTGAGTTTGAACGAATCTCCCTTGTTCGTCAGCAAGCTATTTCATTGGATGCTTCAGTAACGGTCACAATTGATTACTTTAGTCGTTTAAACAAACAATTGTTTAAGATTATTTCTATGCTGCCTAACGTATCTAACAACAGTAATATCTCTCAGTTAAGTAATGCTTACCTTAATCTTTTGAAAGGGAAGGAGAAAGCAGGTTTAGAAAGAGCAATTATTAGCAGTATATTGAGTTTAGATGCAGTCTCTTTGACTCAGTACTTAGAAGCTATCTCTTTATCGGCTGAACAAAATGTATATTTTGAAAATTTTATCTTAGCGACGACTACGCCATATATTACTTTATTTGAGCATATTAATAATTCAGTTGCTACTCAAAGAATATCAGTGATAAGAACATATGTTTATCAGCAGTTTTTTAATAATCAACAAAGCACAAATCAAAATGTTCTCCCGATAACTTATGGAGGTGATTCCTCTGCTTTACAATGGTTTGCAGCGAGTACTGAGAGGATAAATAGTTTAAAGAATATTGAAGATTCCATTACAGATGATTTACTTACACTAGCTCAGCAAACTCGAACTGATGCTTTTTATGGTTTGTTTTTCTATTCAATATTAGTGTTTATGGCTATGGCGATGGCACTAGTTATTCCTATTATTTTTAAAAAATTACAACGCAATAAGAAAAAGCTAGATAAAAATATTAATGAGTTAAATTTGACTCGAGATGAATTACTTGCGAGTGAAAAAATCGCGGCTCTTGGTCGAATGGTGGCAGGTTTTGCCCATGAAGTTAATACGCCGTTAGGTATCGCTATCGGATCAGTTAGCCAAATCCAGCAAATCCAGAAAAATTTAATTGAGTTATTAAGCCAAGATGAAGTTGAAGAACAAGACTTATTAGATAATATCAATGTTATTGAAACAGTCTCTTCTTTGGCTTTTTCTAATTTAAGTAGAGCCGCTAGGCTAGTACAAAGTTTTAAGCGTACTTCTGTTGATCAAGTATCAGAAAAATCTAGACGCTACAACGTCAAAGAAGTACTTGAAGATGTTGTTTTTACCTTAACTAGTCAGTTAAAGAAAAAGGCTATTATTGTTGAGCTTTATTGTCCAGATAAACTCGATGTTTTTGGGCAGCCAGGGCGTTTTGACCAACTTATTACTAATTTAATTCTTAATAGTTTTGCTCATGGTTTTACGACTGATTTTGCTAATGAAATGCATAATCCGCTTATTCAGATAGAGATTGATAGTACGAAAAACAATCTTATTCGTCTGCTCTATACAGATAATGGTAAAGGCATGACGCCAAGTACCCTTGATAAAATATTTGAGCCTTTTTTTACCACCTCTCGTACTGATGGTACGGGGCTTGGTATGTATTTATGTCATAACATTGTGGTAAATGATATGCATGGACATATTCGCTGTCAGAGCAGTTTAGGTAAGGGAGTCGTTTTTGAAATCATTTTTCCGTGTCAGGCCGTTCTAGGACTAGAAAATGAAAATTAATCTATCACTTTATTATAATAATAAATTTAGTTTGCGGTTAAATTAGCTGTAAATAGGAGTCGATATGAAAATAATTAACCGTAATATTAAATCTAAAGATCAGCAAGGTAGTTCAAATTTAACTGCACCTCTGGCTAGTAGGTATGTTTGGAAAGTTTTACTTGTTGATGATGAAGAGGATATAAGGACACTAACTAAACTCAATTTAAAAGGCTTTGAGTTGGATGGTCGTGAACTTCAGTTTCTAGAAGCCAGCTCAGCTTTTGAAGCGAAGGAAATTCTTGATAAACATGAAGATATTGCGTTGGCATTAATTGATGTAGTTATGGAAACAGATGATGCTGGGTTGCAGCTAGTTGAATATATTCGAAATGAATTAGCAATGAAAATGATCCGCCTAGTGATCAGAACGGGACAGCCAGGTATCGCGCCAGAGCGTTTTATTATTGATAATTTTGATATAGATGATTACAAAGACAAAACTGAACTCACAATCGATAAACTTTACACAACAGTGCGCTCTACGATTAAAGCCTATCGAGAGCTTAAAGCGATTGATCTGAATAGGATGGGGTTACGTAAAATTATTGATGCTGCGCCTGAGGTTTATCGTATTTCAAAAGGATCGTTATCCGACTTTTTTGATGGAATTTTGACGCAGATTATTGGCTTATGCCACTTAAATGAAAATGCTCTTATCTCTACTATCGACGGCGTGGTTGCTACGGTAACGGGTGAAGAAGTCAAGATAGAATCAGGGGTAGGGGAGTTATTCCATAAAAAGGAAAATCGTGCGCGAATTGATAACATCTCTAAATCATGTATTGATAGTATTTTATACAATAAGTCGACAGACAACCTTAGAGAAGGCTCCTTAATTTTACCGCTCACTATTGATAATAATGTTGTTGGTTTTATTTACTTAGAGTCGAACCATTCATTATCACCTGAAGATAAAAATCTTATTGAAGTGTTTACCAACCAATGTGCTAATGCGCTAGAAACGTTAAAGTTACATTTAAATTTAAAAAAGTCTTATAGCCAAGCGATTGATACTTTGGCTGAAGTTGCTGAATTTAAAGACTCTACCACAGGAAAACATATTAATAGACTGGGCGCATACACAACTGCTGTTGCTCAATCTATGGGGGTTTCAGCTGAAGATTCACAAGACTACGGTAAGGCAGCAATGTTACATGATGTTGGTAAAGTGGGCATACCTGATAATATTTTACAAAAGCCAGGTAAATTAACTACGGCAGAGTTTGAAATAATGAAGCAGCATTCAGAAATTGGTGCGCAAATACTCAGTCATTCTGATAGCACTAAACTAGCTCAGCGGGTTGCTTTGTATCATCATGAACGTTGGGATGGTAAAGGTTATCCTAAAGGCATTCCAAGTGGAGAACTTCCATTGGTAACAAGAATTGTTGCCGTTGTTGATGTTTTTGATGCTCTCGTTAGTAAACGGCCTTATAAAGAAGCATGGTCACATGAAGATGCACTAGATGCGATTCTATCTGGTTCTGGTAGTCAATTTGACCCAAATGTTGTTGAAGTTTTTATTAGGCTTTACCGCGACGGAGGTTTAGATAGGATTCTAGTTATGAATTAATTATCAATAGGTAATCGCAATGAAAACCTTAGGGTACAAGTACTTCACCTTCCATTATTAAATAGATAAAAAAATGACTAGTAATAAACAGACTTCCTTAAACAGCTTCGGTAATAATATGGAACCTATTGTCAAAAGGCCAAATAATAAAGACCAAGGTAATAAAAGCCCAAGCAGTGACGAGCGAAGAAAAAGATCGAAAGATTCAACATTATTCAATTCTTATTTTACCGTCGACCGGCATGCTTTGAGTGATTTGATCTCAACAAAATTACATTCAGATGATTTTATTGCCACGCGCACTAGTTACATAACCATTCGTCTCTGGTTTATGTGCATATTTTTTGCTTTGTCTGTGCCCATATTTTCTGGGTTTGATTTTGTATTGTTTCCAAATGCCGAAGCGTTAGCGCTTCTTGTTGCGCGAATTGTCTTATCGTTATCATTATTTTCATTAGCGTACCTGTTAAAGGTTCGTGCTCTGGTGAATACTGTTCGTTTAGTTATGCCGCTGGCTTTTTTATCACCAATGATTTTTTATGTCGCCAGCATGATGATTGTAAGTGATTTACCTAAAGATGAAATACCGAGTATTTTTGCCATGCTACCTTATTTTATATTAGCTATGTTAGGTTTGTTTCCTTTAACAATTAGTGGCGGAGTTATTGTTGTTGTTTGTATTTTAATTCCTTTTGCCAGCTATGAAATATTCTTTGTGGATCAATCTATCTGGTTGCTTGTTAATAGTATTTGGTTATTTCTTTTATTTGCAGGCATAAGTTTATGGTTACAGGTTGGTCAACTATCTATGTTGATGAAGCTTTATAGAGAGTCAACGGTTGATCCTTTAACTAAGTTAATTAATCGACGAGTATTGTTAAGGTTGGCACAACGAAGTAATGAAGGTCAGCAAGTATACTCACTTATTATGTTTGATTTAGACCGCTTTAAGCGAATTAATGATAATCATGGTCATGCGGTTGGTGATAAGGTACTTGTTAATGTAGCTAAAGTTATTCAAGAAGAGTTACGGACGACAGATATTGTTGCACGTTTTGGTGGTGAAGAATTTGTCGCAGTTTTGCCTAATATTGAACTTAGTGATGCTAAAAATATTGCGAATAGGGTTGCGTTAAGTATTAGCCGGCAATCAGTTATTTTAGATGATAATGCAGAGCTTAAAGTCACCTCAAGTGTTGGAGTTACCCAAAGAAGGCAAGGTGAAACATTAGATGAAACATTAAAGCGTGCTGATGACTTACTCTATTTTGCAAAAAATAATGGGCGAGACCAAGTGATTTGCGATGATGATTTCAGCCAAGCTATTCAAATTTGAAATAATAATACCAATTCCATTAAATTTATTACCCCCTCAGAGCTATGTTAGAAGAGTTCTTGCTTTTCTGACAAGCTCCCAAGGGCGAGTATCTAATAAAAAGTAAAGGCTTGCATACTGTGTTATTGATATTGACAAGGACGCTGCATGGATGCGGCTTATTAGAGAATGCAGGAGCTTATTCTCCTGAATAACCATTCTCTTCAATCAATACCTTGTCTCTAAGCCTTTTAATTATCGCTGAGTTCTTTTAGTCGCTATTACTGTTTATTTAAAGCCGATAATTCTTTTTTAGCTAAAAAGTTATCCATCTTTGAACGTAATAGTTTGTATAACAAAATAGAACCGTCTATTTCTTCCTTACGATTAGTTAAGCTCTCAATATTTAAACCTAAAGGTAAGTCATAGGGAAGTATCGCATCTAAGATTTGTTGCAAGCTATTGACACAAAATTGAATTGACTCATACAAAGGGCTCTGTGCGTTAAGAATACGTAAGCTGGTCGCCTCAGGCACATTAACACCTAACCACTCAATAAATTCTAAGGTTTTTTCACTGCCACAGGGAGAGAATGTTAAGATCAATCGTTGCGGCTTTACACCTTCTTTTTGGCATTCAATAGCATAACGGGTCAGTAAATCTATTGTTGCTTGTGGGTTGTATATCGCTTGAGAAATAAAGAAACTACAACCTTGTTGGTGTTTTGAAATTAAGCGCTCATGTTCATTTTTATTAGTGGCATGGCGCTCAGCAATAGTTACACCACCAATAAAGAAGTCATGCGGGTTATCTACCAAGGTTTTATACGCATCAGCCAAAGATAAAGAAATTTTATTATCCTTTGATGGACTTCCAACCAACACTACATCTTTTACGCCATACTTTTGCCATGCTTCGTTTGCCCACTCATTAAAGTCATCGCTATTAGATTGAATAACGCTCTTATAAGTAATGACAGGACGACTTGATTTTTTATTCAATAAAGCAGAATAAAGCCTAGTATCATGAGTTGATTTAAACGGGAAAGGTCGAGGTTTGCTAGTTCGCGAATCTTCATTTTGAATGTCATAAACAATCAGGCCATCAAAGTCGATATCACTGACGCGATCAAGCAGTTTTTCAGCAATTTCGGTCACTTTATCAAGTGGAGTATCACTTTTAGGTGGTGTGGTACCAATAAAGTAGACGCCTCGATTAATATCATTGTATCTGGCTTGAAGCTCTGATTGTGTGTTCAAAATATTTCTTCTTACTTTCTTTAGACGTTTAGATGGCTATATGTTCATTCAAAACCCCGCTTTTGTCAACCATTGAGTGTGCTATAAGTTGAAATTTTATCCACTCTATTGATAAATTGTATAATTTTTATGTAGTTTAGACGCTGTCTTCTTGTTTTTATTTACAGTTAAGTTATTGTAATTATTTGTTTTATTATTGGTGTTGTGAGGTTTTTAGTTGATTATCTTTTAAGAAAATCAACTAAAAATAATTGTACATTTATTTTATTAAGTTTATTTACTGAGTTTATTTACTGAGTTTTTTGAAGGGTGTTGTATACCCAAGCTATTAATAAGCATCATGGCACCAGATTTATGATAAGAAGATCTTTGTGTCTCAATGATATTGGCAAGAGCCTATTGGCATGAGTCTTTTTCGGGAAACCAGCTGGCTAATAATGAGGCAAGACGATTACTCATTTATTATTTGTAAACCTAAATAAATATTAAGATAAAATAAATGAGAAAGTCGCCAAGTTAAACTATTGTAGGCAAATAAAATGTAAGTAATTAACGTTTTCAGTCAGCTTTGGTGTTTTGATTATTAAGGACTATTCTTGGCTGCCACTCTAACCAGTCTTTATCGACGTCTTGATGTAAAATAAAGCTTCCCGGTAAGGACTTCGTTTCATCATCTTGCTCTTTATCATTATTTTCATCAACGACAGGTGTTGCAAAGGCAATACCACCCGCAATTAGAGTTTCTATCGATTCAGAATCAATATTAATACCTGAGAAAATACCTGCTTCTATATTAATACCACTGGTATTCCAAAACTGACTTTTCTCGTTGACAAGCGGCGAATAACGTTTGGCGATATTGATAAAAATATTTACTTGGTCAGCGGTAGCAGATAAATCGGTACCAATGACTTTACCGACCTTAATTTGGCGATACAACACAGGATTACCCACGCGAACAGAGCCAAGACGAGCTGCAGTCAATTTGATATTTAAGCCATAACTAAGTTGCTCAACGGTTGGAGCCAACTCAAGGGCTTCAAATTCATTCTTCAGCTTAGCTTCTACATTATGTGACGGTAGTAAACCAATAAAGGCACCATCAAGTAAAGCCGCAATATTCTTCGACCCTACTAGTCCAATTTGAGGTTCAATTTTCCAAAACTTTGTTCCTTGGCGGGCGAATTGGCTGCCTAAATCATTTAATAGCACTAAAGCGGTCACCCCAATTTTGTCTTTAGTAAAGATTAAGCGCTCAATAGTACCTAAGGTTTGCTCTTGGTAAATAACTTTTGTATTTATTTTCAAGCCAGTAATATCATTAAAATGGATGCTAATCGTTTGTCCTGCATCTTTGGCATGTTCTTCATGTTTAAATAAGGTGAAGTTCGACAGTTCTTCAACTTGGGTGCTAGTTATTAGTGATGATGATAATGAGTTTGTTAACGATACTTCTGGATTATAAAAACTGATACCACCGCGCAAAATAGCATCAATTGATTCGGTTTTTACTACAAAGTCACTTAAACCACCGGAAATAGTCAAACCGCCAGCATTATAAAAACGGCTGGTACTTTGTAATAAATCTCGGTGTTCATCATCAATTGTGATGCTAACTTTAATCTCATCATCTATTTTATTAAGGCTGACATTATCGACTTGTCCAATAGTTATGCCACGGTAGCTAATCGCGCTACCAGGCGTTGCCACATTGGCATGCTCAGTAGATAAGGTAAGCTGTAAGCCGGGAGAGCTGGCAAGTTTTACTGGCGGTTGGTTGAACAAGGTAAACTGATTTTTGGCTTCACCTTGCCCAAGATTAAAGGTGATGTAGGCACCACCGAATAAAGCATCGGTATCACTAACACCCGATAGACTTAAGCTTGGTTTAACTAAATAAAATTGGGTGCCAGCTTTTAATATATGCTGATACTCGGGTAATAGTCCTAGCTTTAATTGCTGGTAGTCGCCTTGTATTTTAGTTTGATGAATAGCGCCAATTTCTATGCCGCGGTATAAAAGGCGAGTATCAGTACTTAGCTGCTCGCTGGCCGTGAAATCTAGTGTAAAACTAATATTCTGCTCAGCGAGTTTGTTATTCGCATAGAGTGAGAAACTATCACCATTTTGAACCAATTTTTTTTGTGACGCTTGCGTACTATCTTGGCTAGTAAAAGCAATGCCACCCGTTAAGATACTCTGTAATGACTGAGCCTGAATATCGACACCCAGTAAACTTGCGGAGATTTTAACACCAGAATTATTATAAAAACGACTACTATTATTCACATAATGGCTAAACTTTGGCTGTACATGTATATGAATTAAATGACGCTCTGGCGCAGTGGTTTCAATGGCTTGTATGTTTCCAACGACTTGTTGTTTGTAATAAACATTACTGCCAACTTGTAATGAACTACGATCACCACTTGTTAACATTAAGTGTAAGCCTGGCTCTGTGTATTTATACGGAGGTTTGCTACTAAATACATTAAATTTGTTGCTTGGGTTACCTGCTAAAGATGGCCTTATGCTTAGGTAGTTTCCCGTTAATAACGTCTTAGCGTTTGTTAAACCCCCAAGGCTAATTTGAGGTGCAACAATATAAAACTGTGATTGATCCGTTAAGTAAGGTACCACGCGAGGGTTAACTTTAGCGATTGCGGTAATTTTTCGACTTACGGGGTCTATTTTACTGAATGACTCAATAGCGCCTATGGTTAAGCCTTGGAATAAAATGGCCGCATTGTGGTCTATGCCAGAGTTCCAGTCTAACGTTAATTCAACCTCATGGCCCATTTCAGCCGATTGAAAGTCAGCATGTAAGGGGAAGGTTTGACCGTTTTTAGCGGGCGCTAATTCAGTTTGATAACTTAAGTTATCAACGGATATTCCGCCAGCCATAATAGAGGCCAATGACTCCGTATTAACCTTTACGCCACCAGAGAGTGAAGCGGTAACTTGTATACCACTGGTATTGTAAAATAAGGAGTTCTCTTTTATTAAGTGAGCAAATTCGGGTTTAATGTAAATATTAATGCCAATTTTTTTACTACTTTCTTTGTAGTGATAACCCGTAACATGACCAATGGGGATTTGCTTGAAATTAATGGGTGAATTTTCACTGATAGAGCCTAATACATCGGTATGTAAAGTAAGGTGTAAGCCAGGAGTCGACATATCTAACGTAGGTGCTTCAGTTAACGCAATAAAATGGTTTTGGCTGTCGGCATCCTTATCGGTATCTGGCATTATAGTGATATAACTGCCTGAAATAAGCGTATCTAGTCCAGAGACCCCTTGCAGTGAAATGTCAGCACTGACTAACCAAAAGCGAGTGTTTTCAGTGAGGTAGTCGGTAAAGTTTTTAGAAATTTCTACTTCGGCAATAACTCGTTGTAAGTCTTCAGAGGGCACTACGCTTTTTACTAAGCCAGTCACTAATCCTTTATAACGTATTTCTGTTTTATTGGGTATTATGCCTGAGCCGTTATCAAATTCTATCGTGATAAAGGTACCCTGTTCTGAGACTACCTTTACGGTGAGCCACAAGCCAAAAATTAAGGCAATAAAAGGCACAAACCAAATAATAGATATGCCTTGACGAGGCACAACTTCTGCTTGGTTTGGTTGATTTTCATTGTGCTCAGAGGCAGCACTACCTTTATTATTGGTCATTTCTATCCTTTGTTCCTTGGTAAATCGCCTGACAAGTTATCCGATAATGATGGCGTGTGTATTGCTGTTTTTTTATTTTCTTTTTTATCCCATAGTAGCCGTGGGTCAAAACTGTTTGCGGCAAACATAGTAAAAATTACCGTAATGGTAAAATAATTGATAGCAGGTCCTGCGGCAACAGAGGTGACAAAGCCAAGTTCGACCACTGTAACCATTAAAGCAACGACGAAGACATCCAGCATTGACCATGGGCCTAACACTTCAAGTATATGGTAAATTTTACTATGTTTATCTGGTTTTAAACGGATCCCTGTATGTGCTTTATAAACTAACACAAATAAACCAATAATTTTTAATAAAGGTACTATGATGCTGGCGGTAAAGATAATAACGGCTATTGGATATAAACCATGGTCAATAAACTCGCCGATACCAGATAAAATAGTTGCCTCATCACCAATACCTAGTTGATAAACAATCATTATCGGATAAAGGTTCGCAGGAATAAAGGCTAATAAGGCAGCAAGGTTCCATGCCAAAGTGTACTGTAAACTATTACGCTTTCGTTGATAAAATTTACCATTACAACGACTACATTGCTGAGGCTCAGCTTCTAATCTATTAAGCTTATGGCACTTAGGGCATAATGTTAGGTCAAGCTGCTTAGCGGTTTTCATCTTCTACCTCAGCTTTTGCAAAAGCTTTTTCAAGTTTGTCCCAAATGTAGTCTTGATCAAGCGCTACAGCCGACATGGTAGAACATATTAACCAAAAAATAAAAGCCAATAAGCCAAGGTTCACTGATAGCTCAGTATCATCAATTAATTTATACATAGACACGACAATACCCAGCATAAAAACATTGAGCATGGCCCAATTATCAAGATGATGATAAGCACGAAAGAAGTTCAACAAGGAAGGTCTTAGCTTGTTGAATTTAAAACTGTAGGAAATATAAAGTGCACCAGCTAAACGGACGATGGGCACAGCGATGGCGAATAGGAACACTAAGCAGGCAATCATAAAAAAGCCGCGATCAATTAGCACTAAAATACAATCAAATAAGGACGCTTGATGAAATTGACCTGCCAAGGTTACCCCCATAATAGGTAACAAAATTGCGGGTAGCATTAGCATTAAACCGGCAAGAGACCAGTAAAAACTACGTTCAATAGAATCGACTTTTCGTTCTATTAAAGTGCTGCCACAACGATTGCACTTGGCAAGCTGCCCTTGTTTTAATTGTGGTTTGTCATATAGTGCATCACATTGCTGACAAGCGACAAATAATGAGGTGTTAAGTTTGTTGTTCATTTTACTGTTAGTTATCCATCTACTTACAAATTATTCAAAAGTACAATGAAAAAAAAGCAGCGATAAACGCTGCTTTTTATAAACTTATTAATGAAGCAACCAAGCCATTATTATTTTAATGACGTGATGTATTGAGAAACAGCCTCGATATCAGCATCTGATAGTTTAATCGAGATATTACGCATAATAGCGCTGTTGTCATTACTACGACTACCATCACGGAAGCTAGCAAGTTGCTTTTTCAAGTAATCTTTACTTTGACCGGTAAGGCCAGGGAAACCTGCTTGTTTCATACCTTTACCATTTACGCCATGACAAGCAATACATGCTGTAATGCCTTTAACTGCATCGCCGCCTAAGTATAACTTATGGCCTGCTGCATCTGACTCACCGCTACCAGCTTGAGTGTTTTGAACTGCAAAGTATGCAGCTAAATCATTCATATCTTCTTGAGAAAGACCTGCAACCATACCAGCCATTACTGGGTCTTTACGATTACCTGATTTAAAATCAGCTAATTGTTTAGCAATATAGTTAGCACTTTGACCAGCAAGACTAGGGTATGTAGGCACTAAACTATTGCCATCAGCACCATGACAAGCAGCACATGCTGCTGATTTATTTTGACCTGCGGCTACATTACCGGCATAAAGTGCTGCGGCTGGTGTAGAAGTCACAATGTCTACGTTTCCTGCTGCTGGAGCACTTGCTGGTGCAGCATCAGTACTTGTGCCTGCACCTGATGATGCGGCTTGCTCGTTTGCACTTGGTAAACCTGAATAGTGAGCGGCTAAATCAGCCATATCTTCATCAGATAAGTTAGCAGCCATAGGTGCCATCATGGCATCAGTACGAGCACCAGATTTGAAATCTTTTAATTGTTTAATGAGGTAAGCGTCATTTTGGCCGGCAATATTAGGGTACATAGGACTTGCACTAACACCTGTAGGACCATGACAAGCGCTACAAGCACCTGATTTTTCTTTGCCTGCGTTAGCATCTGCGGCTTGTACAGCACTTACTGAACTTAAAGCTACAAATAGCGAAAAGATAATTTTTTTCATTGAGTTGCT
>MAAC01015428.1_pt1 | contig 26937 bp, 24 predicted proteins | sample 1115981 | NCBI WGS metagenome assembly MAAC01 (sample SAMN04961126, study PRJNA320927) | seawater metagenome | isolation source: sample BD02T64 sea water enriched with oil for 64 days | place: USA:Gulf of Mexico | collected 2013-07-27
CTTTTATCTTTTATCTAAGGTTATTATTTCTGGTAGCGCTTCCAAAAACAATGAGCGGAATTACTGGAAGCGCTTTCAATTTAGCCTCGTTATTCTAAAAGGTCAACAGTTTTAATCATTTTTTACCGCATTTAAGTTTAAAAATAGGAGGTGTGAATAGCTTGAACAATAGACTATTACCAACTTGTGTGTGACGGGTGAGGACTTTTGAAAAGCACGCTTAAATTGAGTCCTGAGGACGAACCGATTATTTCTGGTGTTTTAATATTAAGTCAGCTTGTTGTTCAAGTTTTGCTAACAATACGTTTAACTGCTCTAACTCTTTGTTATCGAGAACAGATAAAAGTTCTTGCTCACGTTTTTTAGCTAAAGGGGCTAAGCGGTGATATAAGGCTTTGCCATCGTTGCTTAATGTTAAAAGTGAAGATCGTTTATCTGACTTATCGAGGGATTTAGCAATAAGATCTTGTTTGAGCATTTTGTTTATTGCTCTGCTGGCGGGCATCTTCTCTAGATTAGTTTGTTGACCAAGTTGTTTGGCTGAAAGCTGTGTGCTTTCACCTAAGGTAGCTAAAATTCGCCATTCTTGACGAGATAAATCGAACTTACCGGTATAAATATCTGCAATGGCATTGCTGACTTTTACTTGAAGTTGAGTCAACTGATAAGGAAAAAAACTGGGCAATTTAAGTGATTCAGTCATGTTGAATCCCATCTAGTTATCAAAGGTGAATAAATTATAGAAAATCTGTCACATAAGTACCTAGAAGTAAATGGCTATTTCGCCATGACGATTTCGGTTAAATGATTTTCTATAGAGTTAAGTAAACGGAATAAATGCAGTTGATTTTTTGCTCGTTCAAGGTTGTGGGTTGCATGGTTAACATGAAAATAATTATCACCGTCTATAAAGTCGGTTAAAAAACGAATACCGATCATAAAGGGTAATAATTGTGCGCCAGTGATCAAGCTTTGTTGTTCAAGTGAAGTCATTTTACCCGCAAAACTTTTAACATAAGCATCAGCTAGCGCATCAAAGATATTGAGTCGTACTTGCATACTCTCAAGGTTAGCCCCATCTTCTGGCAAGTTTGAACAACAAGTCCTGACCATATCACCAAAATCATGCATGATAAAACCCGGCATACAGGTATCTAAATCAATAACGGCAATGGGCTTTTGGCTGTCACTGTTAAATAATAAATTGTTGATTTTGGTATCATTATGGGTCACTTGAACAGGTAATTGTTCAACAAGCTCAGCAACTTTCTCAATGAATGTATTTTGTGAAAAACAATAATCTACTAACTCTTGGCATTGAGATAAACGACCTACAGGGTCTTTTTTGACGATATTTTTCAGTTGTTGTAGTCGAAAAGTTAAGTTATGAAAATTAGGAATGATTTCACTTAATTCATTGGCTGGGAAGTCACTGAGAGCGGCAGTAAATTGACCGAATGCTGTCGCTGCTTGAGCAGCTTGCTCATCAGTTTCGACCGCCTCTACCGTATAACAATTAGGGATATATTGAATTGCTCGCCAATAATTATCATCAACAATGACCACTGGTGAGTCAAGGTTAGAGTTGATTTGCCACATGGGTTCTAATGGATATAGCCCTTGTTCCTTTTTACTTTGCAGGTGTTTGTTTATCAACTCGGCATTATTAATGACTTGTTCGGGTTGTTTAAAAACATATTGATTAATGTGTTGAAGAACAAAGTGTTTCTTAGGGCTATGTACGATATAGGTATGGTTTATCAAGCCATTACCTAACACGGCAACGGAAGTGTCGTTTAATGAACAATCATAAAATGGCAAAATTTTATTCATTTGCTCTTTATCAACAACTTTATTCATCAGTTACGCTTCCTAGTCACAATAGCAATTCAATTATCCCTTCCCTCAATTTTGTTAATAACCGAGGGGAAATCGGCGGAATATGTTACGTTAAAGCATGGCTTATGTGAAGTTAAAAGCTCAGCACAGCTAGAATGCTAGTTCTTAGGTAGCTTTATTTGGAAACAAGCGCCGGAAAATGTTTTAGAATTTGTTGCTGTAATAGTCCCTTTATGCCAATGAATAACTTTTTGGCAAATGGCCAGGCCTAAGCCAAAATGACCATGCTCTCTTGAGCGATCAACATCAAGTTTAACAAAAGGGTCAAAGATTACATCAAGCTTATTTTGTGCAATGCCTTTACCATCATCTTCAACGAATAGTTCAATATGCTCAGCAGTTGTTGTTATGGTTAAAGTGACTTGGCTGCTTGCATATTGCACAGCATTGCTGATTAAATTTTGCAAAGCACGGTGAAACCAATGACAATCTAATGTGTAATCAATCGAATGTGTTAATAACTGACAATCTAAGGCAACATTATATTGCCCTGCGAGTGATTGGAAATCGTGACAAACATCATTGACAAATTGATTGATATCCACTGTTTCTCTTTTTAAATTAATGCCTTGCCTTTCCATGCCAGCATACGACAAAAATGCGCTAGTCATATTTTCCATGCTGGTGATCTCTTCTTCCATACGCGATAAATAGACATTCTTTTTATCAATGTTATTACTGTCTAACGCGGCTTCAATACCAAAACGTAAACAAGACAATGGCGTGCGAATATCATGTGAAAGGCTACGTGCGAGTAACTTATTATCTGCCATTAATTTTTCAATTTGGCTGGCCATTTGATTGAAGCTTTTTTCCAGTGGCTTGATATAAGAAAATTTGTTGACTGGTACACGAACATTGAGTTCGCCTTTGCCAATTTTTGCGGCTGCGGTGGTTAAAATGAACAAACGTCGGGCTAAAGGAAATAGCCATAAAATCAATATGGTGCATACCCCAAGGTATAAAATAGCGGTTAGCATAATATTGAGTTGCTGATTTTCTTCTGGGGGAGGGGGTAAGTGCAATTTTAATAATTGTTCATCATGGTGAGGTATTTTTTTCAACAAAAAGGCTTGTTGATCTGTTGCTAGTAATAAACCACCTCGGTTGGATAGCTGGGCCAATAAGGAAGCAGGTAATGCGACATTGTTGACTTCATCTAAGCTGATGTTTACTTGATAATGTTGGGCAATATTATGGGTTGCAATAACCAGTTCAGAAGTATTTAGCTGGCCAAGTTGTTGGCTAAAGCCTTCCAATAATTGTTTGTAAATGACGATGTCGGGGCTTTCATCAACTTCATTGTGGTTAGCGACAAGTTTATCTAAGCCCCAACCAATAAAAAACAATGAGCCAAATACAGCAATAATTATGCTGAGAAACAAGCGAGTCATTGACTTATCGACCCGATAATTTTCTGAATCTTGCCATGCATGCCTTATTTATCCCACGCATCAGCAACAAATAAATAACCTTTACCCCAAACGGTTTTGAATTTTTTAGGACTTTGAGGATCATCATTAAAAATCTTTCGTAAGGTAGATAACATCACGTCAAAACGACGATCTTGACCATCATATTCTCTATTTTTTAAGGCTTTAAAAACCGAGTCCCGGTCAACAACTTCCCCAGCATGATTGGCTAAGAAGGTTAAGAATGAAAATAAGCTAGTGGATAGCTCTACTTCTTCTCCTAAGTAGGTAACCCGATTGGCTTCGTTATTGATATTTAGTTGACCAAAAACAAGTTCATTATTTTGCATTTCTGGCGGGGATTGATTTTTCAACGCGCTATTTATTCTTGCGAGTAAAGCTCTTGGTCTAACGGGTTTGATCACATAGTCGTTTGCCCCAGCTTCAAGGCCGATAACTTCATCAAACTCATCAGCACGAGCGGTGAGCATAATAATTGGAATGTTAGAGTCTTGACGAAGCAAACGGCAAACTTCAATGCCATTAAGACCGGGTAACATCACGTCTAATAGCACCAGTTCAGGCATAAAAGCGGCGACTTTCTCTTGAACCAAATCGCCTCGAGCGACATGCTCCACTAAAAAGTTTTGTTCCTGTAAATATTCTATCACCCAGTCGGCAAGGGTAAGATCATCTTCTACTAAGAGAATTTTATGTTGTTCGTTCATGACTTTTCCTTTCGACTATCTAAAATAAACGCCAGCGTCGTTTTCTTGGTGATGCTTTGTGCACCCAGCTAACATCGATAAATGTTTCAGCAAGTACTTTGTTTTGCTTAATTGCAATCAATTGGTATTCAAGTTTTCCACTGGATTCAAATTCGAACTTAAACTGGCTTTCACGGCTGTTCACCCAGCACTTCATCATTTTATTACCGGCTTTTTGATAGAGGCAATAATTTCCAGCTTGTGATGTTTGCCACGATAAAGAGACAGTTGCATAACATTTACGCCCTTGGTGAAGCGCCACACAGTTAGCGGGTTTAGCTGTGAAAGCAATGTCACTTGTTAGTGTCACTATCGGTGTTTGTTGTGCAAAAACTTTTCCAGTAATGCTAAACAACAGTACTGTTAATAACCACGCAATTCCTTTGCCTAGTTTAAAATACATAGAGCACTCCAACCATTATTTGGCTAGCGCCTTGTCTATCGACAATTGGACTCTCTTTAATATTGGCAGTATAAAAGCTATGGCTTAAACCCGCATTAAATGTCCATGATCTTGAAATAGGGCGTTGGGCAAAAACTTCAAACTGCGCTCTTAAAGCATGTTCGCCGGTATATTCTTGGCGTATTGCTGAAACTTCACTAGCATCGACGCCGGTATAATAATCAATAACATCTTCAGAGTAATAGGTAACACTGGTATTTAAATAAATATCCCAGTTTCGGTAGGGCACGATATGACTATAAAAAGCATTGATTAACCAACCGCTTGCACTGTCATCGCTAAATGGAGTTATTGCGGCGACATCAACAGAGAGGATACTTTCCTGATAATAACGTGAATATCGAAGTCCTAGACCATTGGCACTGTCCCGTTGTTTTAAACCCGCTAATATTGGGATCTCTTTGTCTGCACGGGCTATTATATCTTCAGGGTTAAAACCACCAAAATACGATTTATGGATGATGTCTAATTCCCAATCATCTTCAACAATCAGTTGATAACCCAATTCTGCGCCTAACTTAAGGCTATCTGCTCGTCGGTGATTCGATTGTATAAAAAAGCCTTTATAATAAACATCAAAGAGTAATGAAATATTAAGGTTGTTACCAAGATCTGCTTCCTCAATGCCATCAATAATAAAGGTCGATTTACTCAACGAGAAGCCGAGTTGTCCTTGCCAACTGAAGGTTTCATTAAATACTGTCGTTTCTTTTAACGGTTTTTTTTCATTAGCTAAACTATTTACACTGAGTAAAAGCAAAGCTAAATAAACAAGCTTTTTCAACATCTTGATGTTATTTCCCAAAAGTACGCATTATTTCAATTGATATTAATGCTTTGTCATGAATATTTTGTGGATAGTAAAATGATTGTTTAAGAGAGCATGATCCACTTTGGCAATATGTTAACAAATGTAACTACGCTTTGGCAGTTTGTCAGCAAAATGAAATGTTTAAAAATTGTAAGAATTTATCGTCATTATTTGTCTATTTAAATAATTGTGGCTATTTACTTACTTTCGGGGCGCGTTTTCAACCTTTAAACGAGTGATGAGTTCTTTTAATACCGCGAGCAAATCAGAGTTTTGATCATAAGCGAGAACAATTTCCCGAGTTAACTGAAGGCCATCTATCGCTTTAAAATTGACATCTTTTTGTTCAATGATCTCAGGATGAGCGGGTACCAATGCACAACCTAACCCCGCCCTCACTAAACCCAGCGCATAATCAATGGTTTGAATTTTCGCTCGAATATCTAATTGAATACCTGATAAAGTTAACGTGTCATTGAGCATTTGCCATGCGTTACAAGGTGAACGTTGGATAAAAGCTAAGTTATCTAAATCAGTTAGTTGAATTTTCTCTTTTAACGACAAGGGGTGATTTATCGGGTGTACTAACAGGTAATCTTCCTGCCAAATGGACTGAAAGCTTTCTTCATCCTTAAGCTCTTCTTTAATGATTATTCTGGCATCGCAGTTTTCATGTTGAGGCACTAACATTAACTCCATGGCGGGCTCAGCCGCAGTGAAGTCTTTTAATAACGCGCTCATCCGTTTCACACCAAGCCCTTTGGTTACTCCAAGGCGAAATCCTTGTTTAACTTGATTAGTGGCAAAAGACGATTTAATGGCTTCAGCTTGTCCTAATAGTTGGGTCGCAAGAGGGTAAAGTTTTTCACCTTGTTCTGAAGGGGTTACCCCTCGAGCGTGCCTAACAAAGAGTACTTGATTAAGTTCTTGTTCGAGTTGTGCGACCGCAGATGAAATAGAAGGCTGAGCGATAAAACACTTTTTAGCCGCAGCGCTAAAACTTTGCTGTTCAAAGACAGCGACAAAATAATTAAGGTGTTTTAAATCCATAGCCGATTATTCTATAGTTTTAGATAAATAGCTATAGGTAAAATCTATATCTGCTAAAGGAAAACTATATTTTAACTTTGGCTTGCTTTTGCTTAATCTTTGTCCACTTAAATTTTTTACGCGGTTTTATCTCGAAAATTAACCCGTGCACTCAATAGGAATCATGATGTCTAACGTATCCGAAAAACCTAGTTTTAACTGGCAAGATCCATTACTACTCGAATCATTGTTATCTGAAGAAGAACGTATGATCCGAGATAGCGCACACCAATATTGCCAAGATAAGTTAATGCCACGGGTATTAATGGCAAACCGTGACGAAAACTTTGATCCTGAAATTATGAAAGAGCTCGGTGCGTTAGGTTTATTAGGTTGTACTATTGAAGAAAAATACGGCTGTGCTGGGGTTAATTATGTCACTTATGGTTTAATTGCTCGAGAAGTAGAGCGTGTTGACAGCGGTTACCGTAGTGCGATGAGTGTGCAGTCATCATTGGTAATGCACCCCATTCATGCTTACGGTACTGAAGAACAAAAAATGAAGTATTTACCGCAATTAGCAACAGGTGAAATGATTGGCTGCTTTGGCTTAACTGAGCCTAATTCGGGATCAGATCCGGCGAGTTTATTAACAAGAGCAACCAAGGTTGATGGCGGTTACCGTTTAACGGGTAATAAAATGTGGATCACTAACTCACCGATAGCCGATATATTTATTATTTGGGCAAAGCTTGATGGAGTCATTAAAGGCTTTATTTTAGAAAAAGGTATGGCTGGGTTATCAGCACCTAAGATTGAAGGTAAGTTTTCATTACGTGCTTCGATTACTGGTGAAGTCGTCATGGATAACGTTTTTGTTCCTGAAGAAAACCTAATGCCTCATGTACAAGGATTATCAGGGCCATTTGGTTGTTTAAACAAAGCACGTTACGGGATTGGTTGGGGCGCATTAGGTGCGGCAGAGTTTTGCTGGCATGCGGCAAGACAATATACTTTAGACCGTGAACAATTTGGTAAACCTTTAGCGGCAACACAACTTATCCAAAAGAAATTAGCGGATATGCAAACTGAAATCACCACAGGTTTATTAGCTTGTTTACAAGTAGGGCGGTTAATGGATGCTGGTACTTTAGCACCTGAAGGCATTTCATTAATTAAACGTAATTCTTGTGGTAAAGCGCTAGAAATTGCCCGTAATGCTCGTGATATGCATGGTGGCAATGGTATTGCAGATGAATTTCATGTTATTCGTCACATGATGAATCTTGAAGCTGTGAATACTTACGAAGGCACCCATGACGTTCATGCGTTGATCTTAGGTCGTGCACAAACAGGCATTCAAGCCTTTTTTTAATAATGAGGCTGTTGTAGGTTGGGCTTTAGCCTAACTCATTCCCCCATAAATTACGCCCTGTAATCCTTGTTTAAATGGGCGTTTTTACTGTTGCAGTTTTAAGTGCACAGCAGCAAAAGGTTAAATGAAATGTCTGATCGAAATCAGTGTTTAAAAGAAAATTTTATTCACTTTGTAAATAGCTATGATTTACCAGAATTAAGCTGCCAGTTAACCCCTGAACAAGTGGGATTAACGGCTGCTGAGCTGGTTGATTTATTTGAAACACAAGTAATGAGTCGACACCTTGATCTGCATTCTCGAGTGATGCAAAAACAAGGGCAAAGTTTTTATACCATCGGCAGTTCAGGGCACGAAGGTAATGCGGCGACGGCGAAAGCTTTTCGCAGCGATGATATGGCCTTTTTACATTATCGCAGTGGTGCATTTACCATTCAACGGGGCAAACAGGTTGATGGTCAAACAACTCTTTACGACATGTTATTATCGTTTGCTGCAGCCAAAGACGATCCTATTTCTGGCGGTCGTCACAAAGTACTAGGCAGTAAAGCTTTAGCAATACCGCCGCAAACCAGTACCATTGCTTCACATTTGCCAAAAGCAATGGGCGCGGCTTTTTCCATTGGTTTGGCAAATCGTCTAAAGCACCAAGGTGAAATGCCAAACGACAGTGTTATTGTTTGTAGCTTTGGTGATGCCTCTTCAAATCATTCAACAGCACAAGGGGCAATAAACAGTGCTGCTTGGGCGGCATATCAATCTATTCCTATGCCGATCGTTTTTGTTTGTGAAGATAATGGCATTGGTATTTCTACTTCAACACCAACCGGATGGGTTGAAGCGAATTATAAAGACCGAGCAGGACTGACTTATTTGACCTGTGATGGTTTGAATTTGCTCGACACATACCGTGTCAGCCAGCAAGCAGCAAAAATAGCCCGTGAAAAACAATCACCAGTATTCTTACACGTTAAGTTAATTCGTTTACTTGGGCATGCCGGCTCAGACGCTGAATTTGTTTATCGCAAGCCTGATCAAATCGTTGCCAATGAACACAATGATCCTTTGTTGCATAGTGCGAGGATTTTACTCGAAAATAATATCTTAACCGCAGAACAAATCGTTGCCATCTATCAAAACATTGCCGGTCGCATTGAAGCTATAGCTCATGAAGTGGTGACAAAACCACGTTTAAATAGTGCTGAAGAAGTGATGGCAAGTATTGTTGCCCACTCTGTTGAGAGTAAAGCGGTTGTTGTTAGTGAACAAAAACGTCAAGACCTGTTTAAGCATGAAAAACATAACCTAGATAAAAAGCAGCACTTGGCAAAACTCATTAATTGGACCTTGATGGATATCATGGCTCAGCATGAAAATGTCGTGATGCTTGGTGAAGATATTGCCCGTAAAGGTGGCGTTTATAATGTCACCACCAAGTTAGTGGAAAAGTTTGGTAAAAATCGTGTCTTAAATACCTTGCTTGACGAACAGTCCATTTTAGGTGGTGCGATTGGTTTAGCCCATAACGGTTTTTTACCTATTCCTGAAATTCAATTTCTTGCTTATGTACATAATGCTGAAGATCAAATTCGTGGTGAAGCGGCGACGTTATCGTTTTTCTCCAAAGGACAATACAGTAATCCTATGGTGATCCGTATTGCTGGATTGGCCTATCAAAAAGGCTTTGGTGGTCACTTTCATAATGATAACTCTTTTGCGGTATTTCGTGATATTCCCGGACTGATTTTAGCTTGTCCTTCTAATGGTGCAGATGCTGTTGAAATGTTGAGAACGTCGGTGAAGTTGGCGGAAGAGCAGCAACGTATCGTGGTGTTTTTAGAACCGATTGCTTTGTATATGACCAAAGACTTACACCAAGAAAATGATGGTTTATGGACATTTCCTTATCAAGCGCCGGTAAAAGAGAAAGTAGAAAATGAAATGTCGGTATCAGTAACAGGAACAGGTACTGATTTATGTATTTTATCCTATGGTAATGGCTATTATTTATCTCGTCAGGCAGAAAAAGAACTAGCCGAAAAAGGCATTCATTGTCGGGTCGTTGATTTACGTTGGTTAGCACCACTTGATGAAGCGGGCATTGTTGAACAAGTAAGTGCTTGTGACAAAGTATTAATTGTTGATGAATGTCGCCAAACGGGTTCGATTAGTGAAGCGTTAATGAGTTTGATTATTGAAAAAAGTGAGGCTAAAGCACCAGGAAATGTGCAACGACTGTGCGCACAAGACAGCTTTATTCCACTTGGAAGCGCTGCTTATCATGTACTACCGTCGAAAGACGATATTGTTAACCTTGCCAGTAAAATGTGCGATAAAGTTTAAGTTGGAATAAATGATGACTGAAATAAAGAAGCAACGTGTGGTCGTGATCTGTCCGGGCCGTGGTACTTATAACAAAGAAGAACTTGGCTATTTAGCGCGAAATCATGGCGATAAAGTCGAATTCATTGACCATATTGATCACTATCGACAGCAACAAGGCCAAATGGCGATCAGCGAACTTGATGCCATGGATAAGTACAATATGCGCATGCACACCGCGGGCGAAAATGCTTCTGCGCTGATTTATGCTTGTGCCCATAGTGATCATCAAATGATCAACCCTGATCTTTATGATGTTGTCGCTGTGACGGGTAATTCGATGGGTTGGTATATTGCTTTAGCTGTCGCAGGTGCTTTAAAGTCTGAAGGAGCCATTGAACTGATCAATACCATGGGTTCAATGATGGAAAATGGTCTGATAGGCGGCCAACTTATTTATCCTATTATTGATGAACATTGGCAAAAAGATAACGCCCGTGAACAAGAGGTAAATAATTGTTTGGCAACAGTCAACCAACTAGCCGAATGTGAGGTATATGTATCTATTTACTTAGGTGGTTATGTAGTTTTTGGTGGCAATAAAAAAGGGCTAAAAGCACTAGAAGAGGCTTTGCCAATGATCGATGATCGTTACCCAATGAACTTATTTAATCATGCCGCTTTTCATACGCCATTATTAAAAGATATTTCAATACAAGCCAAACAGCAGTTGTCGGCTAATTTGTTTCACGCACCAACAATACCGTTAATTGATGGGCTAGGTAATGTTTGGCAATCTCATTCCACTGATACCGATGAGTTATATAACTATACTTTAGGTACACAAGTCACCGAGCCTTACAACTTTAGTAAAGCTATTGAAGTGGCGATTAAAGAATATGCGCCAGATAAATTGATTATATTAGGGCCGGGTGCAACGCTAGGTGGCGCAGTGGCGCAGTGCTTAATAGAACACCAGTGGCTTGGATTATCATGCAAAAAAGACTTTATTGACCAGCAGAAAAAATCGCCTTTTATTTTGGCTATGGGCATCGCTGAGCAAAGAAAACTAGTGATTTAAAAATTTATTAAGCCTGTTGATATTACTGAAGCCCAATGTTGGTTGGGCTTCAAATTGGTATTATTCACCCGATAAATACTGTTTTACGATAAAGGGTGAGGCCTTAGCTTATTATGATTTTGCATTTTTATTCGTGTATTGTTAATAAATATTTATTTTTCTAGCGGGTTATGTGGAATTAAAAGTGAATAAGTGAATAAAAAGATAGGATTAAAGAACAATAATCGTTAAAATATTCCCCCTCTTTAGATGATAAATAAGATGACAATGACATCAATACGTAAGAAAAATGAAGCTGAACTGGTTTCTGCTTTTAAAGCCTTATTACATGAGCAATGTTATGGTTCGCAAGGACAATTAGCTGATGCTCTAGATAAGCAAGGCTTCAAGAACATGTCTCAAGCAAAAATATCACGTTTATTATCAAAATTGGGCGCCGTTAAAATGCGTAACGCCAGCGACCAAGTTGTCTATATTTTACCTGATGAGTTAGCGATCCCTAAATCTCGTCAAGCAATTCAGTCGGTTGTGGTTAGTGTTAAACATAATAATATGCAAATCATTGTGAAAACTGGCATAGGTGGCGCGCCGTTAATTTCTCGAATGTTAGATAGCATGGGTGAGTCTGCTGGTATCTTAGGCACACTTGCAGGTGATGATACGATTTTTATCGCCCCGGTTGATATCAATCAAATCAGCCAAATTACCGTAGATATTAAAGAATTATTAGATGTTTAATTTTTAGCTTATCACATCAAATACATATCGACTTTTGCTATAAAACGGCAACTCTGGTGTTAACTTAGTATTGTTAATATCAACACCTGTTTCTTTGTTATTTGCCCGTTGTGGCTCTAAACATAATGCTGCACGCTTTTGGTAACGATAATTTCCTTTGCCGTAATGACTGCCATCGATGTAATTGGCTGTGTATAAAATCATACTGGGTTGATCACAATACAGGGTCATTCTACGTCCTGAATCAGGTTCAACAACTTGTGCAGACCACTTTTGACCTGTGATGGCGCTGTCATTAGTCAACCAGTAATTGTCATACCCTAAGCCAATTTTTATTTGTTCATCATCTCCATCGATTTCATCAGCTAAACAACGTAATGAGCAGAAATCATGGACAGTATTTTTAACCACTTTAATTTCCCCCGTAGGATAAGCGCGTTCATTCATCGGTAGAAAATAATCGGCATTAATCGCCACTAGATGTTGATGAATGTCGCCACTGTTATGACCGGCTAAATTAAAATAGCTGTGCTGAGTTAAATTGACTATGGTGGTTTTATTGGTATAGGCAAAATATTCAATAATTAATTCATTTTGCTCAGTAAACTGATAATTTACCTTAATGCTAACTTCACCGGGAAAACCTTCTTCACCATCTGGGCTTGTATAACTTAATGATAAAACTGGACCTTGTTCTTGCTGTAATATTTCTGCTTGCCACAGCTGTTTATTAAGGGCGTTTTTTCCGCCATGTAATTGGCTATCTGGTGCATTAAGGTTTAATTGGTAGTCTTTGCCATCAAGTGAAAAATGACCTTGATCAATTCTGCCCGCATACCGGCCAATTACAGCTCCCAAATAATAACTGTCTGCTTCATAGTCGGCGACATTATCATAACCTAAGACAATATCAGCCATACGTTGGGTTTTATCTGGCATTGTTATTGAAACAATAATGCCACCAAAGTTAGTGACCTTTAGTTGTGCACCTTGATGATTAGTGAAAATGAATAGGGAAGCTTGTTCACCGGTAGATAATTGGCCAAAGCTTTGCGTCGATATTTGCGTAACATTTAGCTGGGAATTGTTCATGGGATCATCTCGAAGGTACTTATTATTAATAAAATAGTGATCTGAGTATTTTATTGCAAGTAAAATAAAGCCATGTGATGATTTGTTCCTGAGAAATTAAAAGTATAAACATTATATGAACAACATCGTTATTCGCCCAGCAACTCTTGTTGATATGGCACAACTAAAGCAATTTGAACAAGGAGTGATCAGCGCAGAGCGTCCTTTTGATGATACGTTAAAGCCTGATCCTATCAATTATTACGACCTTGAACAGCTAATTACTGCTGATCATATTCATTTGGTCGTTGCTGAGAGTGAAAGGCAATTAGTTGCTTGTGGTTATGCACGTATTGAGCAGGCAAAGCCTTATGTTAATTATCGTTTTTATAGTTACTTAGGTTTTATGTACGTAGTCCCAGAATATCGCGGTAAAGGTATTAATCAGAAAATTATTGATACATTAAAATGCTGGAGCAAAGAGCAGGGTATTACTATGATGCATTTGGACGTTTTTGCTGAAAACCAAGCGGCGGTTCGGGCTTATCAAAAAGCAGGTTTTAAAGCTAACCTTGTTGAAATGCGTCTTGATATTACTTAATGACAGTTTATTTGATAATCTAAGCCACACAGATAATAGAATAGGGATATTCATAATGCACAAACAATTATTAAAAATAGTCACACTAGCCAGCTTTATTTTCACTCCACAACTAGTTGCGATTGAAATCGCTAAACACTTAACCACCATTGTTAACCCAGAACCTATAGTAAGGGTTGCTCCTAAATACCCTATTAATGCCGCAAAATCTAAAAGAGAAGGTTGGGCTAAACTGAGTTTTATTATTGAAAAAAACGGTAGTGTTTCTAATGTACTGGTTACCGAAACTTCGGGCAGCAAAGATTTTGCTAATGCTGCAATAAAAGCGGTGGCTAAATGGCAATACAAACCGGCTATGGAAAATGGTGAAGCTATTCAACAATGTGCAAATTCAGTGAAAATGGATTTTCGCATGAAGAACGAAGGTGAATCAGCAGTCACTCGCCGCTTCAAAAAGAAATACACTTTAGCTTTAGCGGCCTTAGATAAAAAAGACTACCCAGCTGTTGAGCAATATATAGAGAAAATGTTTGAGATTAAATATCGTCATCTAACTGAAAATAACATTTTACATAATTTGGCAGCGGAGTATGCAGAAGCGATTAATGATCCAGAAAAACAGCTATACCACTTAGATAGGATCACGTTAGGGAATAATAAAAGTATTTCACCTGAAAATAAGCTCTCTATTTTAAATGACCGTTTTTTGTTAGCGGTTAAACTGAATAAATTTCAAAAAGCCTATAATAGTTATAAACAGTTAAAAAAATTAGACCTAGCAAAGCCTTATTTACCTAAATATGAAGCCGTTATTGCTAAAGTAGATAATTTTATCGGTGGAGAGCAAAATATTGTTATTGATGCCAACCTCAAGCAACAAGAATTCTGGCGATACTCTTTAGTAAGAAATGAATTTAGTCTGACGGATATTAGCGGCTCATTAAATAAGTTAGATATACGTTGTGCGAATAAACGTCATGTTTATTCAGTTGAAAATAATAATACCTGGAACATTCCCAAAGCATGGAAAAATTGCAGCCTGTTCGTTTATGGCGAAGATGACACCAGCTTTAAATTAGTTGAACATCCGATAAAAAGTTAATGGATGTTGTGATGATATTTATTAAATTAAATCTTCATTTAAAAAAGCAATTTATTTAAAGTGTTCTACACTAAAAGAGCAAAGTAAATTCCACTTCTTTGTTTCATGAATATGCGCCTTAATGCCTATGGGTATTAAGGCGTTTTTTATGTACAGGATGTACGGTATGACGCGGTGCCATGGCCGTTCTAAGGCATCCCTGCCTTCACGGCATTAGTGCATCCATGCACGTCGATGCATAAGAGCGTCGATGTACAGGACGAGCTGCTTAAGTTCTCACACATCGTTTAGTCTGGTAATTGTTATTGAAATCTTTTTGTCAGGCTAAAGCCTAACCTACAACAAACCTAACTCTCTTACGGTATTTTCCTTGGTATTCGTTCGTTTAAGCATTATGCTAACCTTTTAGTTCAGTATGAGATTTTGCATGGCAGGTACACCATCAAACCGTTGGCGGTTAATTAAAAGCTTGATTACTTTTCAAGTGAAGTTAGCATTTGATGCGATAAGAGATTTATTTTTAAGTCCAATTTCATTTGGTTGTGCATTAGTAGACATCATTAAAAATAGACCTGTTGAGCAAAGTTACTTTAAAAAATTAATGACCTTAGGTGGCAAAACAGACATTTGGTTGAATCTATTTTCGCAACAAGATTATAAAAACAAGGTTAGCGCTGAAACACAGACCCAAGAGTCTTTAAATGACAGTGAAGATGATAAGCAAGCATTAGATAAAGTATCAGTGAAACAGCCGTTTCCAGATAAAAATGTCGATCAATTATTCGATAGCATTGAGAATTTATTGCGAGAGCAACATGCCAAAGGAAGCCTAACGGCATCGGCTAAAAATAAAATAGATGGCTATTTAACAAAGTTGAATCAGAATTCTGCAGATAAGCGCTCATAAGGCATAATATCCTGACATTATGGTTTTATCTTGGTAAGTATCTCGTTAATATACTGAGCTACTGACCGCACATAAACGATTAACAAGGTAACAATGTCTTCCGATTTTTCCTATTCGACCAAATTTATCCTAGATAAAAAATATTACACTGAATGTTTTGAGCAGTCAGCAAAAGTAGAAAGCTTTGCTCAGGCGTATTTTAAAGCATTATTTTTCTCACTATTTGGCGCAGTGTTAGTCTTATTTACCCCGATCAATGCTTATGTCGCTTGGTTTTTATTTACTCTAGGTATCGTTGAAGCGGTGAGTGTTTATTATAAAAAACCTTGGTGGGTAACGAGACAAATGCTCAGTAAAGCGTCAAAAAGTGAAGTGACGTTAACTATTGATGAAAACGCAATCTCAAGTCAATCTTTTTACATCGATGACGTTATTTTATGGCAGGATATTAATCAGTTAATACCAACGGATAAAGGCTGGGTGATTGTTCATTCTCAAGGAAAAAATTATATTTCTGCTAGCTTTTTAAACCATGATGCAATCGATTATTTACAGCAAAAACTGCAATATTTATCTACGCAACAAGTAGAAAAGTAAGATGTCTAGCGACAAAGCCAGTATCCGCCTTTCCAGCCCTAAGTTTATTATTCCTTTTATCCTTTGTTGGTTAGTTTTACTGATTGCCTCACCTTTATTATTATCACAAGTATCAGAGTACGGCTTATTTAGTTTGCTTGGCATGTTAGGTGCTGTTTTTGCTAATTCTACGGGCGCTGGTGGCGGTGTGGTTTTTATTCCCGCTTTTAATGAACTTGCCTTTAGTGAACAACAAGCAATTGCCACTAGCTTTGCCATTCAATGTTTTGGTATGACCGCAGGTGCAGTGACTTGGTGGAGTCATTATCGAGCGGAAAAAACCGAATTAAGGTTATGGCAAGGCTTTAAACGTATTATTGCTGTAACAACGGTCAGTGCCATTGTTGGTCTTTGGTTCGTATATGGTAAAGGTATCAGTGCACCTTCCAGCTTACATCAAAATTTTAGTTGGTTTTCTCTGATCCTTGGTCTGTTTATTGTGCTAACGGTGTTTTTTGTTAAACCTTCGCGTGAACGCAGCCAAATATTTATCTTCGATTATCTTGTTATCATTTCGTTGGGCATTTTTGGTGGCGCGGTAACCGCATGGTTATCAGTGGGTATTGGTGAGTTGATTGCTATCTACCTTATTTTACGTCGCTTTGATGTCACTATGGCAGTGGCAGCTGCGGTGATTGTTTCTGCATTTACCGTTTGGGCAGGGATATGGCAACACACAGTTGTATCGTTTCAAGTCTATTGGCAAGTCGCGATATTTGCTGGACCTGGCGCAGTATTAGGCGGTATTTTTGCTAAAACACTGGTTACCCATTTATCGGCGACACGCTTGAAATTATTTTTTGCATTTTGGTTGTTGGTTATTGGCTTGGTAGGTATTAAGATTTAGCTTCGAGCTCAGCAATTAATGTTACAGTGAAAGTTAAATGAGAATAGTTCTCAAAAACCTTGACAGAGAAACTGTTGTTCATTAGGCTTGCTGGCATTGAAAAAATTTGTCTTATTTTACCGTTAATAATGGATTTGTTATGTTAAAAAAAACATGGTTAAACAAAGTAGTATTAGGATGTTTACTTGTCCCTAGCTTTTTAATTCAAGCTGAAGAAGTTAACGTTTACTCTTATCGTCAAGCCTTTTTAATCAAACCAATGTTTGATATTTTCACCAAAGAAACCGGTGTAAAAGTGAATGTCGTTTTTGCCAAAAAAGGCATGGCGGAACGTTTATCTCGTGAAGGTGAGCATAGCCCAGCAGACATCTTACTGACGACAGATATCAGTCGTCTTGTTGAGCTTCATGACAAAGACTTGTTGCAGCCAGTCAATTCTCAAATACTTGAGCAAGCGGTACCTGAAAAATTTCAATCGGTTGATGATACTTGGTACGCGTTAACAACTCGTGTTCGTAATATCTATTCATCAAAACGTCTGGGTGATGTTGCTATTAGCTATGAAGACTTAGCAGATCCTAAATACAAAGGCCGTATTTGTACTCGTAGTGGCAAACATGCTTATAACGTTGCTCTAGTGGCTTCAATGGTTGCAGAGCATGGTGAAGCAAATACTTTAACTTGGTTAGAAGGGCTTAAAGCAAATTTAGCGCGTAAACCACAAGGTAGTGATCGTGGACAAGTGCAAGCTATTCATCAAAATTTATGTGATTTATCATTAGGTAACAGCTATTACTTTGGCAAAATGATAAATGATGAGAAGCAAAAGATCTGGGCTGACGCCGTTAATATTAACTTTCCAAACCAAAGTAACCGTGGTGCTCACGTTAATATCTCCGGTGTAGCTATGGCAAAGTACGCGCCAAATCAAAAGAATGCTATAGCCTTGATGGAGTTCTTAGTATCAGAACAAGCTCAGCAAATGTACGCAGAAACCAACATGGAATACCCAGTTCGCCAAGGTGTTGCAGTTTCTGAATTAGTTGCTTCTTGGGGCGGATTTAAAGCGGACGAATTATCACTTGAAACGATCGCTAAAAATCGTAAAGCAGCCATTATGCTAATTGATAAAGCACAATTTGATCTATAAATAGGGTCATTAATTTTTAGTGAATCTTGGCAATAGAAATACCACATGGAAGTTAATAAGTTGGCTATTAGCATTGGCGTTGATAACGCCAGTGCTGGTGATGCTTATTTCGGGAGTCAGCTCATCTAGCGAATTGTTTAGTCATTTATGGCAAACGGTTTTACCCACCTACATCATCAATACCTTGCTGCTATGTTTTTTAGTGGTTTTCTTTTCGTTACTTTTTGGTGTTCCCGCAGCCGCAATAATTAGTCAAACTAATGTTTCGGGGAAAAAATATCTTCGCTGGTTACTGATGTTACCCTTAGCAATGCCCGCCTATTTAGTCGCGTATTTATATACCGACTTATTTGATTATGCCGGTCCCGTGCAGAGGCTATTAAGACAAAGTTTTAATTGGCAATCACCCGCGGATTATTGGTTTTTTGATATTCGTACCATCATGGGGGCGTCTGTGATGCTCGCTTTAGTTCTTTTCCCCTATGTCTATATGTTGGTGAGAACGTCCTTTGAATGCCAAGATCAAAACCTCATAAGGGCCAGTCGTAGTTTAGGACTTACGGTAGGGCAAAGCTTTGTTAGGGTAGTTTTACCATTAGCGAGGCCTGCGATTGCGGTTGCAGCAAGCTTAGTCTTAATGGAAACATTGGCTGATTTTGCTACCGTGCAATATTTCGCAGTAAATACCTTAACCACAGCTATTTATGATACATGGCTAGAATATGGTGATTTATCAACCGCTAATGCTATTGCCAGTATTTTAATGCTTTTTGTTTTATTCGCTGTGGTTGCTGAACAAAAAGCACGTGCTGGGCAACGCCATCAATCGACACGTTTAAATAATCAAATCCAAGAAAAAAAATTAACCGCAGGGCAACAAATGCTTGCCGTCAGCTTTTGCTGGTTTTTAGTGATCGCTGGCTTCATTTTACCTTTTAGTTTATTGATCATGATGGCAATTGATTATGCTTCGGTTGGGCAGCTTAATGATTTATTTTCTTCAGGTATTAATAGTTTAAAAGTTGCGGTTTATACGGCAACGTTAGCGACATTGATTGCGCTTGTTTTGGTGCTATTTAAACGTTTACATTATTCATCTATGCGTCACTATCCATTGCAAATTTCTGGTTTTGGTTATGCCATTCCTGGTACCGTATTAGCTATGGCAATGCTCGCCACCTTGGGTCCATTAGATCATTGGCTCAATGACTTTGCAGTAATGTTGGACGTTAAAAGGCCCGGATTAATTTTATCTGGCTCACTATTTGCCATTGTTTTTGCCTTAATGGTTCGTTTTGCCGCCATTGCTAATGGCGCTATTAATAGTGGCATAGAACAAATCCCTACCTCACTTGACTTTGCGCCGGCGAGTTTAGGTCTGAGCTTAAAACAAAGCTTACCTAAAGTGCATTTATCGTTGTTAAAACCATCGATTTTAGTGGCGTGGTTGCTCGTTTTTGTTGAGGCTATGAAAGAGTTACCTGCGGTATTACTGTTACGGCCGTTCAATTTTGAAACCTTAAGCACACAAATTTATCAATTAATTTCTGATGAGCGTTTAGAGCAAGGTGCGCTTGGCGCTTTACTTATTGTATTATTCGGTTTATTGCCAATAGTGTATCTAAATAAAAAAGAGAGTAACGTTTGACAACTTTATTAACACTTAGCGAATTGTCGGTGAAATTACAGGACAAATTAATCTTATCTGGGGTTAATTTATCGTTAGATTCAGGCGATATCTTAGGTTTAGTAGGGCCTAGTGGCTGTGGTAAAACGACGTTGCTAAATACCATTGCCGGTTTTATTGAACAAGATGAAGGTGATATTTATATTGAACCGAATATAAACATTGAAGAAGGCAATATGGTTGCGCCGGAAGAGCGTAATATCGGGATGATTTTCCAAGATTATGCCTTGTTTCCTCATTTAACGGTTTGGCAAAATATAGCATTTGGCCTGAAAGATTTGTCCAAAGATGAAAAGTTCACTCAAATAACTAAGCTGTTAACGTTATTAAAATTAAACGATTTTTCTGATCGTTTTCCTCACCAACTTTCTGGTGGACAGCAACAACGAGTCGCTATAGCACGCGCACTAGCACCCCAACCAAAATTATTATTATTAGATGAACCATTTTCCAATATAGATGCCCGTTTACGCAATGAATTGATGCTCGAATTACGAGGGTTGTTGAAACAGCTCGAGATGACGGCAATTTTTGTTACTCATAACAAAGATGAAGTCTTTACTTTTGCCGACAAAATAGCGGTGATGGATCAGGGTAGAATACTGCAATCAGGTGCGCCTTTAGCTGTGTTTCAGCAACCGTTAAATTGGCAAGTGGCTGATTTTCTACAAATAGGGTGTTGGCTGCCGATTATTAAGAATCAAGAGTGTTATCAAACTGCCCTTGGCAATATTTCGCTGGATAAAACGTGTCATTATCCAAATGAGGCTAGTGATCATAAACAACAATATTTGTTATTAAAGCCCCTACATTTAGTCTTGTCTGAGAAATCAGCGGCTAATGTGAGAGTTGATTATGTAAAAATAACAGAGCACGGCTTTCAATATCTATTATCGAGTCTGCTTGAAGATGATTTACTACAGTTTAAGCAAATAAGTTACTTTAGTCAGCAAAGTTATCTTCAAGGTCAAGAGTTAGCACTTGAAGTGGCCGAACATGATTTTCAAATCTTTCGGAAATAATAAAGTATTACCTGTCGACAATCCTTCTTGATGAAAAACAAGACCAATCGGTCAATTTAATTATTCCTTTTACTATAAATAACTTGAGTTTATTTACTATCGTTCATAGTCTATAAAATGCACAACTAAGTTTATAAAACATGATAAGGGAATAATAACAATGAAAAATATAAAAATTACAACAGTTATAGTGCCTATGTTATTAGGCGCTGCGAGCCAAGCTGCTTTAGCACAGGAGCCCGCACAATCAGCCATAGAAGAAATAGAGCAAATTCAAATTATTGGCTCTAGAAGTTTAAAAGAACGCTCAATTGCTGATTCACCTGTTCCGGTTGATCTCATCTCTGGCGACGACCTGAATGCAGTTGGTGGTACAGCAGACATGACCGATAACTTAAAGGCTTTGATCCCCAGTTATACAGCAACACCTGCTACGGGTGATGGTAGTGCATTTGTACGACCAACCTCATTACGTGGTACTGCATCAGATCAAACATTAGTTTTAGTTGATGGCAAAAGACGCCATCGTTCGGCGTTAGTGCAATTTTTTGCTCCAGCAGCGGGTAATGGTGCTCATGCTGCCGATATTGGCATGATACCTGGCATCGCATTAAAAAGAGTTGAAGTATTACGTGATGGCGCAGCTTCTCAATATGGCTCTGATGCTATTGCCGGTGTAATTAACTTTGTCACCAAAGACGAGTCTGAAGGTGGTCTTGTAGAATTACAGTATGGTCAGCATTATGACGGCGAATCAAGTGTCAAATTTGGCTTAAATAAAGGCTTAGAGTTAGGTGAAAATGGTTTTATTAACTTTAGCTTAGAATATGCCGACAACGAGGCGTTATCTCGGGGCATAATTCGTCCAGACGCTCAAGGTTATATTGATTCAGGTATTAGTGGTGTTGGTGCTGACTCACCTTTTGGAGATGAACCTTTTACGCAAACCTGGGGTCGTCCAGAAACCGAAGCGTTAAGAGTATATATTAATTCGGGTATTGAAATAAGTGAAGATAAACTTTTGTATAGCCGGATGAGTTATGCAGATACTTCTGGCCGTTATCGTTTTTTCTATCGTAATCAAGGCCATTCTACTTTAACCACTTTAGGTGCATTAGGTTTTACCGGTAAGCAAGCTGAAGTAGGATTTACACCATTCCTTGATGGTGATCAAACTGACTTCAGCCTGATCGTTGGTTTAGAAGGGGAATTTGCTAACGAAACTAGCTATAACTTTAGTATCAGTAAAGGTTCAAATGAACTGAATTATTTCTTAAACAATACTATCAACTCTAGTTTAGGCTTAAACAGCGCTCTTCAAATTCCTCAAATGGATTTTAATGTTGGCGGCTATAAACAAGAAGAAGTTAACCTTAATGCTGACTTTTCAGTGCCAGTAGGCGATAACTTTAATGTTGCATATGGTGCAGAATGGCGTGAAGAAACTTATACCGCTATTGCTGGAGAAGCAAATTCTTACTTCGGTGGTGGTTCAAGTGGTTTTAAAGGCATTACACCACAAGATGCTGGTGAATATTCTCGTGATAACTACGCAGTTTATCTAGATGTAGAACATGATGTGAGCGACGAGTTATTTATGCAATATGCGTTACGTTATGAAGATTTTTCTGATTTTGGTAGTACCGCCAATTGGAAAATTGCCGGTAATTATACAATAACAGACGACACTTCATTACGTGCAGCAGTTTCGACAGGCTTTCATGCGCCAACCCCTGGCCAATCAAATGTCAGAACAACCATCACCACCTTTGATGGTGCAACTGGTAAACAAATTGAGGAAGGGTTAATTCCTGCAACGGATCCTCGGGCGATAGCTGCCGGTGGCCAAGCTATCAAGGAAGAAGAGTCAACTAATATGAGTTTTGGTATTGCAGCAAACATGGGAGATGACACCACAGTAACGCTAGATTTTTATACCATAGCGGTAGACGACCGAATTTACCGTACTGGTGATATTGCTCAAGCTGATGGTAGTTCAATTTCTTTTTATACTAATGCGCTTGATGTAGAACACAGCGGTTTTGATTTAGTTGTTTCATCAACTTTTGATTGGAATAATACAGTGTCATCGGATGTGTCTTTTGCTTATGGTTACAACAAAATTGAAGTTGTTAATCAACGTATGATCAGTGGCGTTCAACCTGTTTCAGATAGTACGGTAGAAGATATTGAGAATAACTTTCCTAATTCTCGTTTTGTCTTAACTACAAATACTGCTTTAAACGATGATTGGAGTTTAATGGTTCGAGCTAATTTCTACGGTGCTCATTATGATGAGCGTGGCACTATTGGTGCAGCAGATAGTCCAAGTGCTGAAATAGATTCGATTGTCTACGTTGATGCCCAGTTAAACTATCAAGTGAATGAGGACATGACTGTTAAGTTAGGGTTTTCAAATATCTTAGATTCATACATAGATGAAATTGAAGCTCCTTATGCAAACCGTCAAAGTGTTGGACTACAGTATCCTCGTCGTAGTGCTGCAAACTATGAAGGTGGTAGCTGGTACTTAGGTTTATCTTACGGCTTTTAATTAACTTGGTATAACAAGCTAATAAAATTCAAAGATTTACATTGATAATGAAAGAGACTAAATAATTTAATTATTTAGTCTCTTTTTATGTATTGAACGTAGGTCGTCACGAGTGGAACGAGGCACAACAAAATTGGATTATGGCTATGTTCCCGTGAATGGTGTGACAATTAAAACGCCATTGTTTACAATGTATTGTAGGTCAGAATTTATTCTGACAATTTGTTCTGCGAAAGCCCAACCTATAAGAATACGACCTTTACTTGGACTAAGTAGACACTTCTAGTTGACTCAATAACAACTCATGACGTTGTAAGTGGTTAAGGGCAGTGCCTCCTAGCTCAAGCGCAGTTAAACTTAACAAGGCTTCAACAATAAAGCTATTAGTCACTAAACTGTTGCTATAAAAGTGTTTTGCTGAGGGAATATTAACCGCTACTGTTGCTATATCAGTTAAAGGCGAATGATTGGTATCGGTAATGGCTAATATTTGGCATTGCTGGCGACTCGCTAATGACGCTATTTTTAAAGTAATATTTGAGTAAGGAGCACTACCAATAACGACTAGTAAGTCTTCCTTCTTCAATTGCCCTAACGCGATTGCTACACCATGTGACTCCTGCACTAACATTTGTACATTAGGCCGGATCAAAGCTAAGCCATAGCGCAACATATTGGCGATAGCTGAAAAATGGCGATAAGCAAAAATATGTACTCGGTTCTTTTTAGCCAATAATGACTTCGCTTGCATCAGGCTATCTTCATCTAGTGTCGCTAAGGTATCTTCGATATTTGTTATCACAGCTAGGCTTTGCTGCTTTATTAATGCTAAAGGCGATTGAGGACTCTGTTGCAACAAACGATTGATGCCATCGCTATAAAAACTATTGGCAAGTTTACTTTTTTGTTTAAATATTTGCTGAAATTGTTGGAATCCACGAAACCCTAGCAGTTTTGCTAATCGCGTAATTGAAGCGGAGCTTAGCTTTATTGCCTTCCCTAAACTGACAATGTTGTTCATCGCTACGAGATCAGCATCATCAAGCATTCTTTCAAGGGCATGAAAGCTTTTTTTGCCAATGGCTAATTCAATTTCCCCTTGACGTAACTTGCTGACAATCTCTCTTAATTGTTGGTAATTATCTGGCGGGAATTTCACTAAACACCTCTACTTTTTTTACTCAAAACTGGTTTCGACGTATTTTCATAAATTTTCAAAGTAACCTTAATATGCCATAAAAATAGGAAAAACATTCAAAAGATGAAAATATATTTTCATCCTTGCTGATTGGTGGTTTTCACTCCAAAAGTTGTTCATCTTATAGGCTGATATTAATAAGGAATTCACCATGCAAACAACCAGCGACCATAGTCACTATTTACGTATTTCAGAACATTCAGCAACTTTGTTGGTCAATCAGCTGTCTCTTGCGCGAGCGGAAAATAACCAAGCGATTTTTAAATTTGGCTTTGGTCAAAGCCCATTCCCTGTACCTGAAAAAATTTGCCAAGCACTCGCTGAATCTGTTCATCACAAAGAATATATGAGCGTGCAAGGGCATTTGCCGTTAAGAGAAGCTATCGCGAGTTTCCATTATGAAAGAGAAGGAAAAAATTGGCATAGCGATGATATTATTATTGGTGCCGGTAGTAAAATTTTGTTGTTTTGTGTGATGGCGGCTTTTGAAAGCGCAGAAATATTACTGCCTGCGCCAAGCTGGGTTTCTTACGAACCACAAGCTAAACTTGCCGGTCATAAAACCCATTGGTTAACAACTAGCTTTGCTGAAAAATGGAAGATAAACGCTCAGCAACTAGAACAATTTTGTAAAGATCGTGAAAATCCAGATATTCCTCTTCTACTGATATTAAATTATCCAAGTAATCCAAGTGGGCAAACCTATGACAAATCGGAGCTGTTAGCGCTCGCTGAGGTGATGCGAAAATATAACATTATCGTCATTGCTGATGAAATATATAGCCTGTTGAATTTTCAGCAAGATCAGGCCTCAATTGCTGATTATTATCCAGAAGGCTGTATTGTTAGTTCGGGGTTGTCTAAATGGTGTGGTGCAGGCGGGTGGCGTTTGGGTTTTATGCATATTCCGCCACAGCTTACTCATTTATTAGCAACCGTGATTGGTGTAGCCTCTGAAACCTATTCTTGTGCACCCAGTCCCATTCAAATTGCAGCAACCCATGCTTATCAAGAAAAGGATCTTGCTGATCAATTTATTGCGTTGCAGACCAAAGTCTTTGCGCAAATTAGTCATTATTGTGTGACAGAATTGCAAGCTGTTGGGGTAAAAGTGCACGATGCACAAGGAGGGTTTTATTTGTTTCCCGATTTTTCGAACTTTCAACATCAGCTTAGTAGCAAAGGTATTCATACCAGTGAGCAACTGACTAATGCTATAATCGCCGAAACGGGTGTTGCTTTACTCGCAGGTAGTGCCTTTGGTATGGATCAGTTTAGTTTAACCGCTCGTTTAGCGTTTGTTGATTTTGAAGGAAAGCAAATATCAAATAATGATCAAGCTGAACCAAATTATGATCGTGTTAAAACCGGTATCAAAGAACTTTGCCAATGGTTAAGTGATTTATAACTTAATACTTATACCAAAACAGTATCAATCTGCAATTTCCTATCACTTTTGAGTCCAAAAATAATCAAATTTAATTATTTTTGGGCTATTTGTGGGTATTCGATCCACAAAACCCCACAAATTCATCACCTTCGCTATATCCCTTAATTTTATTAGTGTTTACGCGGATCAAAATAACTAATATTTGCTTGACATAACTTTGCATAACTCACTAAACTGTAGCAATGTGGGAAAAAGTGGGAATAAGTGGATCGTAAGGGATTCCAATAATAAAAATAGGATTATGTTTAGAGGCACCAGTTCAATTACGCTTGATAGCAAAAATAGGATCACGATACCTACAAGGTACCGCGAGGAGCTATTTGCCGATTGCCAAGGAAAAATGGTCTGTACTGTCGACATTCAACATCCGTGTTTATTACTTTATCCACTCCCTGAATGGGAAGAAATTGAATTAAAACTGTGTAGTCTATCCAGTATGAATCAACAAGAAAGATTGTTGCAGCAAGTATTATTGGGTAACGCATCAGATTGTGAAATTGATAAGAGTGGTCGCTTATTAATTAATGGTCCGCTGCGTCAACATGCCAGCTTAGATAAAAATATTATGTTAGTTGGACAGTTGAAAAAGTTTGAAATTTGGAGTGAACAATCTTGGCAAGCACAAATGCAACAAGGCATTGCCAAGATACAGTCAGGTGAAATTGAACTAACAGAACGATTACTTGATTTGTCTTTATAACAAATTACTTAACAACAATTAGCATTATAACAATACGGCGTTTATATAAAATGCATACAGATAAGTCTCATATTTCTGTGTTGCTTGACGAAGCAATTACAGGACTCGCGATTAA
>MAAC01016643.1_pt1 | contig 26895 bp, 26 predicted proteins | sample 1115981 | NCBI WGS metagenome assembly MAAC01 (sample SAMN04961126, study PRJNA320927) | seawater metagenome | isolation source: sample BD02T64 sea water enriched with oil for 64 days | place: USA:Gulf of Mexico | collected 2013-07-27
CATATTTAAGAAAGCCAAATTTACTTCAAGAACTGTCGCAAAACGCAGCAACATGGTCCAGACAGTATACTCTTGATGATTTTGAAGAAGCTATTCAAGAATTATTGCAAACCGATTGATCTATGAAGGTATTACAAATCATAGATAGTCTAGAAGCTGGTGGAGCTGAGCGTATGGCAGTTACAATTGCAAATGCGCTAGTTGGTGCGGGACACGATTCTCATATTTGCGTTACAAGAAGAGAAGGCTTGCTTAATGAATCTATTGATAGGAATGTGAGGTACCTTTTTCTTGAAAAGAAAGGTAAATTAGGTCTTGCGGCTATTTTTAAACTCAATAATTACATACGTGTTCATCAAATAGATGTTGTGCATGCGCATAGCACATCAGCATTTATTGCTGTTCTTGCATTCTTGTTTTTAAGAAAAAAACCTCTTTTGGTATGGCATGATCATTATGGTAAAGCAAACGAATTAGATCAAAGACCTTTAATATTTATTAGATTCATTTCTAGAAATTTTGATCACGTGATCAGTGTAAATCCTTTATTACGCGATTGGGCTGTAAAACAATTAAAACGTAAGAAGGTTACTTACTTAGAGAATTTTGCTGTGAAGCCACTGAAGTCACATATTTCTTCACCCTTAAAAGGTGTTCAAGGCAAACGCATGATATGTCTGGCTAATCTGAGGGAACAAAAGGATCATTTTAATTTGATTCATGCTTTTGATATAGTTCATAAGGAAAATAAAGACTGGACGCTTCATTTATGTGGTCAGGATTTTCAAGATGATTACTCTGCAAAACTGAAAACATTAATAATAGAAAAGAACCTACAAAATCATGTGTTTCTTCTAGGTTCCAGAGTAGATGTAAGTGCCATACTTCATAAATGTGATATAGCCGTTTTATCTTCAAAGTCTGAAGGCTTACCAGTAGCTTTGTTAGAATATGGGTTGCATAAACTACCGTCTGTAGTAACTGATGTAGGTGCCTGTGCTGAGGTTGTAAAAGATTATGGCATTGTAGTGACACCAGAAGATCCTGCGGCTCTAGCTGCTGCCATGATGGAATTAATCAATAATAAAGATAAGAGGATATCATATGGTCATAGTTTCTTTTCTCATGTGGTTGACAATTATGGTAGTGATCGTTATGTAAAACAGCTTATGAATATTTACAATGCTCCTAATTAAAACTATCAAGTTATATAATATTATAACCATAAAATCATTTTAGAATATATAGTTATGTCGAAGCTTCTCCAAAGGATTTAGACGATGCCAACACGAATAGTTGGCATGTCAAATCTTAAAAGTTACTGGATTTTCATTTTTTGCTTGATCAAAAAACGAAACAAAAAAATCAAGGCTTGAGAACCTAGCTCTAAAAATTTTATTTGCTACGGCGCAAAAAGAATATTCATTGATTTGAACATTGTAATTTCTGTTTATCCAAAACTTAACTGATTCATATTCTATGAAGATAAAAGGATTTTTGCTTCTTCCTGCGCTTCATTTCATTTTTCACGAGCTATGTTCTTAGGCCATTTAGCTCTTGATTAAACTTCAAGTACTTCGTGTTAGCTTATTGATGTGATAAAATTAAATAGTTAACAAGAAGCTTCTCGAATGGATTTAGACAATGCCAACACGAATAGTTGGCATGTCAAATCTTAAAAGTTACTTGTTAATTTTCAAAATGTAGGAAATTTAAAATTATCATTTTACCTAAGAATAAGTAAAGGCTTGTCCCTATCCTTTAAGAAACATTCTTTTCTACTGCGTCCCAATATTCATATGCACGGCGCAAGTGTGGAATAACAATAGTTCCACCTACTAGGGTTGCTATAGAAAGTGCTTCTACCACTTCTTCTTTAGTAAGTCCTTCTTTATGACTTGCTTCTAGGTGGTACTTAACACAATCGTCGCACCTTAGTACTGTACTGGCTACAAGGCCTAATAGTTCTTTTGTTTTTTTATCTAGTTTTCCAGCAGTAAAGGCATTTGTGTCTAGGTTGAATATACGCTTGATGATCTTGTTGTTATCTTCAAGAATGGCATCATTCATTTTTGCGCGGTACGCATTGAATTCTTCTACTTGATTACTCATATTTTAAGGGGTAGCTAATTTTTTTTCTCTCTTTTTTTGTCTGTAAAGGACAAATTTAGATATGAATATGCTCACTTCATATAAAATTAACACAGGTATAGCAACTATTATCTGACTTGCTACATCTGGTGGTGTAATAACTGCCGCTACTATTAAAACTATAACGAGCGCAAACTTTCTGTTTTTTCTCAAACCTTCAGGCGTTGCTAGACCTATTTTAGTCAAGAAATAAATAATAACCGGTAATTCAAAAAGCAATCCTGAAGCTAGAATAGAAGCCCTTATGTATCCTATATAACTGGATAAACTAGGTTCAGTAGAGATTTCTGGACTCAAATTATAGGTCATCATAAAATGCACGGATAATGGAGCAATTACAAAGTATCCAAAAATGACACCTAAGAAAAATAACAGAGAACAAATTATGATGAATCCGCCGCTGTATTTCTTTTCAGAAGCCTTAAGACCTGGAGCAATAAATTTCCATACTTGATATAGAATCCAAGGGAACGCCACTACAAAACCTACTAGAATGGATGTCCAGATGTGCGTAGAAAACTCGTCTGACATTTCTCTAGACTGTACCTTGAAATTAAATTCTGGATTACAGAAGTCACTCTCTACCCCAAAGTAGTTACCAAATTCACAAAAGAATTCGTAAGTAATAAAGGTTCCTCTTTTAGGGCCAAAAATAATGACGTCAAAGATAAAATCTGTAAAGAAAGCTGCTATTCCAGCACCTATTAGAACGCCTGCTATAGAGCGTATTAAGCACCATCTTAATTCTTCTACATGGTCTAGAAAAGACATGTTATTTGGGTCTGCTTTTTTGCGAGCCATAATTAGATAATTCCTTCTCTTATTAAATCATGAATGTGCACTACACCAGAGTAACCGTCATTATCTACAGCGATGAGCTGAGATATATTGTATTCTTCCATCATTTCTCTTGCTTTTACAGCCATAGAAGACGCCTTAATAGTCTTAGGATTACCGCTCATGATATCAGTTGCTTGCAAGTCATCTATATTTTTACCGCTTGAAAGCATGCGCCTTAAGTCTCCATCAGTAATGATACCTACTGCTTGATTATCTTCGGTCACTACGGTCATCCCTAGCATGTTTTCTGAAATGTTGACAATCACATCTCTTAATGAGGTTGTGGCCAGCACCTCAGGCTTTTTATTTTTTTCGGCTAGGTCTTGTACTCTTAAATATAACTTTTTACCTAAAGCACCACCAGGATGGTATTTGGCAAAATCTTGATCTGTAAATCCTTTTAATTCTAATAAACTCACTGCAAGGGCATCACCTATTACTAATTGTACTGTTGTACTGGTGGTAGGAGCAAGACCATTAGGGCAGGCTTCTTCATGAATAGCGGCATGTAAAATATAGTCTGCCGCTTTACCTAGAAAGGAATCCTTGTTACTTGTAATAGCAATAAGTTTGTTTTTAAAGTTTTTAATAAGTGGCACTAAAACTTTAATTTCAGGCGTGTTACCGCTTTTAGAGATGCAAATAACGACATCATTAGATTGCACAATCCCTAGATCACCATGAATCGCATCTGCTGCATGCATAAAAATTGCAGGAGTACCAGTGGAGTTCATTGTCGCCACTATTTTTTGAGCTATAATAGCGCTTTTACCTATTCCTGTGATAATTACTCGACCTTGTGAGTTGTGAATGTGCAATACCGCTTTCGCGAAAGCGATATCTATACCATTTACTAGATCTGTAACCGCTTGTGCTTCAGTTCTAATGGTTCTTTTAACGACCTCTAAAATTTTATTTTCTTGTTCCAAAGACGATTACTTTTAGGTATAATTTGTGATAAAGAAATTATATCGTAAATTTAGCTTACAAAGATAAACAAAACGCACCAGCTGCATGGCAGATACGCAAATAGGATTAGAAGAAAGTCTAAAGAAATATTTTGGATTTGACCAGTTTAGAGGTCTACAAAAACAAGTCATAACGTCGTTACTTAATAAAGAGGATTGTTTTGTCATCATGCCTACTGGTGGTGGTAAATCCTTATGCTACCAGTTACCAGCATTAATGCAAGATGGTACTGCCATAGTAGTATCTCCACTTATAGCTTTGATGAAGAATCAGGTAGACGCCATAAGAGGTGTTTCTGATCATGATGGTGTAGCGCATGTATTGAACTCCTCACTGTCTAAAACAGATGTGCAGCAAGTTAAAGACGATATAGTAAACGGTATTACTAAGTTGTTATATGTCGCGCCAGAATCACTAACTAAAGAGGAGTATGTAGATTTTTTAAAGCAACAGAAAATTTCTTTTCTAGCTGTTGATGAAGCTCACTGTATTAGTGAATGGGGACATGATTTTAGACCAGAATATAGAAATTTACGTAAAATTATAGACCGTATAGGGTCCGACATTCCCATTATAGGTTTAACAGCAACGGCTACTCCTAAAGTTCAAGAAGATATTCTTAAAAACTTAAGGATTACTGATGCTACTACATTTCAAGCTTCCTTTAATAGACCTAACTTGTTCTATGAGGTACGTCCCAAAACAGCAAATGTAGATGCAGATATTACTCGTTTTATTAAACAAAATGAGGGAAAGTCAGGAATAGTATACTGTCTATCAAGAAAAAGAGTGGAAGAACTCGCTCAAGTTCTACAGGTTAATGGTATTAAAGCAGTTCCTTATCACGCAGGTCTGGATGCAAAAACTCGTGTAAAGCATCAAGACATGTTTTTGATGGAAGATACTGATGTAGTGGTGGCAACGATAGCTTTTGGGATGGGAATTGATAAACCAGATGTACGTTTTGTAATACATCATGACATTCCTAAAAGTATTGAATCCTATTATCAAGAAACAGGTCGCGCTGGTCGTGATGGAGGAGAAGGACACTGTCTTGCTTATTATTCTTATAAAGATATAGAAAAACTAGAAAAGTTCATGTCAGGAAAACCTATTGCAGAGCAAGAGATAGGACATGCCTTACTGCAAGAAATGGTAGGTTATTCTGAAACGAGCATGAGTCGCAGACAGTATATCCTGCACTATTTTGGTGAAGAATTTGACCCAGCTACTGGTGAAGGAGGCGATATGGATGATAATATGCGCAATCCTAAACCTCAAAAAGAAGCTGTACAAGAAGTTAAGAAATTAATTAAAGTAATAGATGCCGCTGGTGAGCGTTACAAGTCTAAGGATATCGTAAATATTCTTATGGGTAAAAATAATGCGATGATCTCAAGTCACAAGTTAGATCAACACGATTACTTTGGAAGTGGTAAGAATAAAGAAAAGGCATTTTGGACCGCATTAGTGCGCCAGGTATTGGTCGCTCGATTAATACGTAAAGACATAGAATCATACGGTACTCTTAAGGTGCTAGATGCAGGTCATGAATTTGTCAAAAATGGCGAAACCTTCATGATGAGTGATGACCATACTTATGGAGATGACTCTAATCAAATAGTAGCTGCATCAAAAGGTGGTGCGGTAGATGCACAACTCGTAAAGTTCCTAAAAGACCTGCGTAAAAAGGTAGCTAACCAAAAGAACGTACCACCTTATGTGGTTTTTCAAGATCCATCACTGGATGATATGGCTACTAAGTATCCTGTTTCTATGGAAGAAATGGCAAATATTCATGGAGTAGGAGAAGGAAAAGCTAGAAAATATGGTAAATCCTTTGTAGAGCTTATAGCTAAATATGTGGAAGAAAATGACATCGTGCGACCGGACGACTTGATTATTAAGAGTACTGGAGCAAAATCAGGTAATAAACTATATTTTATCACTAGTATAGATCGCAAGCTAAGCTTTGATGATATGGCCAGTGCAAAAGGTCTTGAAATGGATCAATTAATTAATGAGCTGGAAAGTATTGTATATAGTGGTACGAGACTTAATGTAGGTTACTGGGTAGACGAGATGCTTGATGAAGACCAGCAAGAAGAATTGCATGAATACTTCCTGGAGTCAGAAACTGATAAAATAGATGCTGCGGTTGAAGAATTTGACGGTGATTATGAAGAAGAAGAAATACGCTTGTACCGCTTGAAGTTTATCAGTGAAGTAGCAAACTAGATATTTCATAAATTTTTGTTTGAAGTCTGTAATAATTGTTATTGCAGACTTTTGTTTTACACATAAGTTAGCAAATGGAGCTATATTCTGATGATTATTCCGCTTTCGCGAAAGCGATATTAAAACCTATGTAATCAGCAACTTATAAATACATACTAATAGATTTACGAAAACTTTTCGTAAATGGCACGGCTCTTGAATACAGATAAACAAGGGCAAGCCGAAAACCTTATAGAGTAGGCGTTATTTAAAAACAGAAATCATGAAAAGAATGTTACTTTTTATCGCAGCTGGTTTGATGATGATGACCACTGCTCAGGCAAAAGAAATCGACCTGAAAGAATCAAATGATTTCAAAATTAATTCTACTGTTTATAGGAATGCACAACCAGTGCTGTTTACTTATAATAATGTTGATTATGCTATTTTTCCTGATGGTAGGATAGAGTTTGAAATGCCACAGCGCAACGTAAGATCAAGTCATTACAGACGAAGCTCTACAAGACGCTACAACACTTATTCTACATCAATATTAAATAACCGTAGACAGTTTGTAAGATATAATAGAAGAGGTCAAGTGGTTAAAATAGGTAACACACGCTTGTTTTATAATAGATTAGGAATGATTAAAAAAGTAGGCAACCTCGATGTAGGTTATGCTTATGGTGTACTGAATAGAGTAGGAGGACTTGAAGTTCTATATAATAGGCGCGGTAGAATGATCGCAGCTAGAGGCCATGTGCAGGTAAGAAATTTTTATGGTCATGGACATGATTGTAATGAACACAATTTTGGTCACTTCAGTGATGAAGAAGACGATCATCAAGACTGGGATAATGGTATTTACTTTAAGCGAAAAGCTTCTAAATAATAAGAAACTATCTTAGATAGAAAAAAGCTCTCGAGAGAAATTCTTGAGAGCTTTTATTATTTATTGCAAACTATTATTGCTCAAGTTCTAATGTAACCTTTACTTCAAAATTATCATAGATAAAATTATCACCTAGTCCTTTGAAAAAACTCTTAGAGCCATATTTCACATTATACTTGCTGCGATCTATAGTTAAAGTAGCTGTTAACTTATCACCTGCTTCTAATAACTGAAAATTTATAGGATTTGTAATTTCCTTAATAGTAAGACTTGCGGTTGCATTGTAAACGCCTTCTTTTTCTTTCTCGATAGAAGTAATTTTTAAGTCTGCCGTAGGAAAAGAAGTTGTAGAAAAGAAATCATCACTCTTTAAATGACCTTCTAGCTTTTCTTTCATTTCACCATCCAGATCTGTTACTACAAGGCTATCCATGTTCATTTTAAAAGATCCACCAGAGATTTTATCTTCTTTAAAGTCTAGGTTCCCTTCTTGTAACTGTATAGTTCCAGTGTGTGCTCCTCCAAATTTTTTACCAGTCCATACTGCTGTGCTTTTTGTTGTGTTTACTGTTTTCATAATTGTTGTATTTAAAATTTAATGATTAATAACGTGATTTAAATGGTTTGTCTATATGATAATTGTATATACAATTAAATAAGTAAATTTTTTATATTTTATTTAAGCCTTCTATTAAAGAATTTAATTCTGTCTCATTGAGGTCGTTAGTAAGAGCGCTTTCTACATCATCCACTTTTTTATCCAGTATTTTTAAAAGTTTAAGACCTTCATCAGTAATACTTAACTCTATCTGTCTTCTATCTGTAGGGCATTGTTTACGATTTACTAATTCTTTATCTACCAGTTTATCGATAACTCTAGTCGTATTTGAGTTAGCATGTATCATATTTTTACTGACATCTTGAAGGCTTGCGAGCTCTCCTTTGCGTCCTCTTAAAATACGCAATACATTAAATTGTTGAATAGTGATTCCATGATCTTTTAGCTTGAGGCTTATTGCTTCTTGCACCTCTGTTCCTTTTTTTATTAGTGTGGTTATCAGCTTGCGCGAAAGCGGAACAGTTACAGAATCACTCGACATATTCATTTACATTTACATTAGTTGTTGGTACAAATATATTTATGAATTAATTTTACTACACAGAAATTATTGTTAAAGTTCAAATATGGGATGTTATATTTTACCTATTTTTACTTACCAAACTAATAATCAGTGTTATGAAAAACGTTTTAGGATTCAAAAAGAGCAACTTACGTACCCTACTTTTATCACTCAGTATTTTATGTGCTGGATTAATGGGCTTTGCACAGTCACCTAGCGGTTTTGGTATTACTGCAGGTTTAAATTATGGATCTACCGGTGATTTGACTCAGAATGGTCAGACTATTATTGATAATCCTGACGAGAAATTAGGCTTTCATGCTGGAGTTTTTTATAAGATAGATGTTGCGTTTCTTTATCTGCGACCAGAATTAAAATACACGCAATTAAGTAATGAATATAATGGAGATCAATTTGATATTGAAAAACTAGACTTGCCTATACTAGTAGGTACAAAGCTTGTGGGGCCTTTACATATTTTTGCAGGACCTTCTTTACAATATATTATGAACACAGAATTAGAAGACGTCGAATTTAATGATGTCCAGGAAGAGTTTACTGTAGGAGCTCAAGTAGGTGTAGCAGCACACTTTGGTAATATAGGTATAGACGTGCGTTATGAACGTGGATTTACCTCTAATGAAATAATGCAAATAGAGGACGCTATTGATATTAATGGACCTATTGCAATAGACACAAGACCTGAACAAATAATACTTGCGATAAGTGTTAAGCTGTAAGTTTGCTCTTAGCTTTTACGATAAACTAGCTATCTCATTTTTAATATTTTCACGAGCTTGATTCTCATACTTATCAAAGAACTCCTTTGTTTTGAAAATTTGTTCTTGTTCAAGAAAATAGATCATCGCTTTTCTACGAGCTGGTTTATAAAGGAAGTTAGGATAGATGCAATATTCTTTTCTGACTTTTTGAGTATAAGAGGTATATATTTCTGGGGTTTGACCTAGAATTGCAAGATCAAGATCTAATAAGAGATTGATATCGCTATTTGTTGATTTATTATGCTCTTTAGTTGCTAGTATAGATTCCCTGCATAGATGGATATGTTTAAAGTCTGTTTTAGAAAGATGTTTTTCTAAAACTATTGCGCTTTGCATTTCGTTATCTTTTTTAGTTGCTTTGTAGATGATATCGTGATAATAGATACTTAATACAAGAGCATCTCTATTACCTGGTTTGTAACTGCAATGTTCTAACTCATTGAGCATAAATAACAAATGTTGCAAATTGTGATACGGTCTTGAAGAGGAAGAATATTGTTTAACTAAAAAATCCAGACATTCACTTATATAGGTGTAGTCTGGAGTATATTTTTTTAAGATGGCAATATATAATTCTATGAGGTACACTTACTCTACATAGATTTTATCAATCAGTAATTTAAAAGAAGCCTCTTTATTCCCTATAAAAAGAGACAGCTCATCTATAAACATATGATGAAAATTATCCATGTTAAGCTGGCTACCTCTAAAGGATGCTGTCATTTCATCAAGTTCTAGTTCTACAGTCTCCCATTCTCCTGAAGTGGCAAATGGAATTATATAAGAATGACCGTCTGATGTACTTTCTTTAAAACGTAACTGGTATTCATTACCATCACCTTTAATTTTTAATACAGCTTTAGTGGCATCGCCCAGCTTTTGATCGGGACATACATATCTTATGGAGGCAAATCCTCCATTATTCTCTAATGAGACTTCACCGCTAAAATTTGCGTGGCCGTCTTCATCGATGATTAGTGAACTTGAGGAAACGCCACCCATAACGGTATCGTTTACAGTACTCCAGTTTTCTAAATTTGCATTTGCGTTAAAATCAAATAATACAATTGTGGTATCCATATCGGGAAAGATAAAGTTTACCAAGACCTTTTTAAAATATTTTAGATATATTTTAAGTAATTATTAAGCTTATCGATATTAGTCTCAAGATGACTTTTTTACTCTCGTAAGATCTAGCATATTAACCGCATTGCTCTCCAGATTAATCACATTTTTAGATATAAAACGTACACTTTGATCATAATACAAGGGTACAATGGGTGCCTCTTCTATAATGATGCTATCCATTTTTACATACAGATTTTTTCTAAAACCTGCATTAGTACTGGCTATGGATTTTTCATACAGTTCATCGTAGACACTATTTGAAAAATGAGTATAATTAGATCCGGATGGTGAGAAATTTTTTGAGTAGAAAAGCGCTAGGTAATTTTGAGCATCAGGATAGTCTGCTATCCAGCTGCTTCTAAAGATGTCTAACTGTCCTTCTTTGCGAGCTTGTCGTAATGCAGATGGTGTCATCACATCTATTTTTACTTCTAGACCTATTTTTTGCATCTCTTTCTGGATAAACTCGCATAAATCTAGATAATTTGCGCCAGTACTTATGGTTATACTAGGTTTAAGATCTCCACTTTCTTCTTTATATGAATCAATTAGCTTTTTAGATAATGCTGGGTTATAACTGTAACCCTTAACCACTCCACCAGCAGGAAGCCCTTTAGGTATAAATCCATGCACAGCTGGTGTTCCTATGCTATTGCGTAGGTATTTGATCATTTTGTTTCTATCAAATCCATAGTTAATCGCCTTCCTAAGTTTTTTACTCTGCAATTCTGGTGGTTCATTGTCTATTTTAATTCCTAAATACTCTGTGTTCAAGAATGGTGATTTTTTAAGATGCACATCATTGATATACTTAAGCTTTAAAGTACCAGCTGTAGTAAGTAACTCATCTTTGTAACTAGGGTCTATGGCGTTTATAAAATCTAAGTTTCCCTGTGCAAATTCTAAGAATTCACTTTGTTTATCTGTTTTAAAAGTGATCGCGACAGCCTCTAGATAGGGTAATTGTATATTGTTTTCATCTTTTTCAAAGTAATAAGGATTTTTGCGCAAGACCATTTTTACATTTTCTTGCCATTGCTTTAAATAAAAAGGCCCAGTTCCTATAGGTCGTTCTCTAAGGTTTGTGCTGCCATCAGGCACCACACTACAATACTTCATCGATAATAACCCTAAAAAAGCTGGAAAAGGTTGGTCTAAAGTGATCTCTAACTTTAACGTTCCTAGAGCTTTGATAGACTTTACATTTTGCATGACTGAAGCACCAGGCGATGCTGTTTTAGGATCCAGTAATCGCTCCAGTGAATATTTAAAATCTTGTGCTGTTACGGTTCTCGCTTTCGCGAAAGCGTCATTAAAATAAACATCTTCCTTTAAATAGAACGTATAGACGGTAGCTGTAGAATCTATTTCCCAGCGTGCGGCGAGATCTGGAACAACTTCTAAGTTTTTATCCAGTTTAACTAGCCCGTTAAATAATAGATTGCAAACCCAAATGTTACGTTGATCTTTTGCAAAAGCTGGATCAAGACTGGTAACATTTGCATGTTCATTATACCTAAATACAGTGTCTGGATCAATTTCTTGATCTTGATCATTACACGCTGTAACAAGAATCACAATAATAAGCCAGTAGAAATATTTGTACATATGGTAAATATATTACCTCTATTAGATTATAAATGTGTTATTTCCTTTAATTTTTTATGCTGAAATAGAAGCTATTTATTCACATCATATTCTAAACCGATTAACGATCTAACTTGATCTAGATTTCTTATAAGATCACGACTTAGTTGATGAGTCATTAGGTCACTTTCTATTTTGTTGTTTTGTAAACAGTACACTACCTCTTCTATCTCGTGGGCATAACCATTACCTATTAATGGTAATTCAAGGACCTGAGAAGGTTGCTCATTAATCTCTAAAGAAAGCATTCTCGTATGATGAAAAGGTTCATGCATCTTTATCTTTCCATTGCTTCCATAGATAATAGTTTCATTAGGTAACTTGGTTGTAAAATCAGATGTTAATGCCGCAATTGCATCATTCTCAAATTTCATTAATATCGAGCATCGCTGGTCTACCTTACTAGCGTTTAATTTTCCTATAGCATGGGTTTCAATAGGATCTCCTAAAAGTAGTAAACTTATAAAAATAGGGTAAATACCTATATCTAAGAGCGATCCACCGCCTAGGTCATGGCGGTTCAAACGGCTATCAGGATCATGAGCGGCCACAAAGCCAAAACTTGATGAAATGGAAGTGATCTTTCCTATTGCTTTAGAATCGATTAACTGCTTAACCTTAAGAGTTGCTGGTACAAATCGAGTCCATAGCGCTTCCATAAGAAATAGAGACTTTTCTTTTGCGGTGTGAATCATGTGCGCTACTTCATTTGCATTCATGGCAAATGGTTTCTCACAAATAACTGCCTTACCAGCATCAAGACACATCATAGTATTTTCATAATGTAATGTATGTGGCGTTGCGATGTATATAACATCTACTTCTGGATCTGTAGCGACTTGTTCATAAGAATCGTAATAATTTACTGCTTTATAGCGCGAGGCAAACTCCTTTGCTTTTTCCTTACTTCTAGAACCTACGGCCTGCAATGTGCAGCCATCGACTAGGGCTATATCATGAGCAAATTTGTGAGCTATCCTACCTAATCCTATAATTCCGAATTTTACCATTACTATAATTTTATATTACAAAGTAAGTGATAATGATTTATAGGGTTCTATTAATATTGATACATTTAATTGTCACAGATTAAATTTTACGATTCAGGTTGATAATATAACAGTTGAGTCATCCTAATTATTAGGAACTGTAAAGCTGTTGCATATTTGTCCTGTCTAACAAATTAAATAACTCATTATGAAAACTTTATTTACATCCATCATCGTTCTATTTCTTTCTATAGCAATGAATGCACAAGAAACATTCACTCTTAAAGTCACTGTTAATAATGCAAAGGATGATCAAGGAAAAATGGTTTACTCTTTAAGTACTCAAAACCAATTCATGAAAGCGGCACCTTTAAAATCTGCAAGCATAGAAATTAAAGATGGAGTAGCCGTTGCAACTTTTGAAAATGTTCCAGTAGGAGATTATGCAGTGATGGTGTTGCACGATAAAAATGGAAATAACCAGATGGATTTTTCTGAACAAGGAATGCCTACTGAAGCTTATGGAATGAGCAATAACCCTATGAGCTATGGTCCTCCTACATGGGACGATGCAAAAATCACTGTGGACTCAGACAAAGAAATCACCGTGCGATTGTAGAAGAGAATTAGCCATCACATTCTTTTTAAAAGCAGGTAAGTATCTCCATTGATATTTACCTGTTTTCATGTTAATTTACTCCAAAGACAATAGGCTTCTAAGCGTTTGATAATTAAATTCGTTACATGGTTGTACTTATCACAGGAGCTACTGGTCTAGTAGGCTCAAAAATTTCAGAAGATTTACGTTCTCAAGGTCATACAGTTCATTATTTGACCACTAGACAAAGTGCTATAAAGAATGAAGAGCACAACAAAGGGTTTTTATGGAATGTGAAAGAAATGACCATAGACCCAAAATGTATCAATGGAGTCGATGCCATAATTCATCTTGCCGGTGAGACTGTTTTTCAAAGATGGACAGACGATGCTAAAAAACGTATTCTGGACAGCCGTATCAATAGCACGCAACTGTTAATGAAGCTATTACAAGAAAACGAGCATAAAGTTAAACATGTTGTAACAGCCAGTGCCATAGGTATTTATCCAGACGATCAAAATGGAAAGCCTTTAAAAGAAAACGATATACCACCTACAGCAACTAATTTCCTTGCAGATGTCTGTATCGCTTGGGAAAAAGAAGGTGCCAAGTTTCAAGATTTGGGTTTAAAACACGCCGTCGTACGCATAGGAATCGTACTTTCTGCAAAAGGTGGAGCATTAGATCAAATGGCAAAACCAGTTAAATTTTATGCAGGTGCTGGATTTGGTAACGGTAAAATGTGGCAAAGCTGGGTAGCAATAGATGATCTTTCAGGAATTTTTATTCATATTTTAAAACATACCTTAGAAGGTGTTTACAATGGAGTGGCACCACATCCAGTAAGAAACCGTCCTATGATGGAAGCGATAGGTAAGGTGTTAGGAAAACCAGTTTTCTTACCTAATGTTCCAAAATTTGTAATGAAATTAATGTTAGGAGAGATGTCTTCTATAGTTCTAGCAAGTCAGCACGCTAGTAGTGAAAAAATTATGGAAAAAGGATATCATTTTGAGTATCCAGAGCTAGAAGGTGCGCTTGCTCAGTATTTGAAATAGGTAAACCTTATTTACTACTCATTATATCTATCCCATTGCTCTTGATTTTTCTTATTGTTCTTTCTAACGATAAGAACAATAACGAGTATAACAAGACCTATAATTAGAGCAAAACAAATAAATCCACCCATCATGTAACCTAGATCATAGGCGCTAGGCATTCCAGAGTCTTTGTTAAAAATATTTAGATCTCCAACACAATTAGTGTACTGATTGTTTCCTGTAAAAGCTTCATTAACTTGAATACTGTTGAAAAATTCATCAGCAATGGATTTATCTAGGCTCTTTGCTGGCTGGAACAAACTAATTTGATACATGGTTTCTTTTATTTGAATAAACCTGTAATCATTATTATATAAAACTTCATCGATGGGATCTATATCATTATATTCCAGCACGCCTTGATACACACCATTATCAATAAATGCCGAATTGTATTTCACGCGCTGCTGGTTTTCTCCATCGAGTAAATAGTCATTTATCTCTTGGTAATGCTCCTGTAATTGTTGCCTATTTTCTAAACAAATAAGCTCTTCTGAGGTGATTTTATATACGGAATACGTAATATCCTTAAAAGTTCCATGAGTGACAAACCTTTTGATTCCATCCAGACTGTCATTTTCTATGTAATTGTAGTTATCTACAGGCAGTTGAATACTTAATATAGAGTCTATGGCTACTTCTTCATAATCCTGAGCAAAAAGGCAATTAGAAAATAAAATAGAAATTAAGAGTAATAAATAGTAATTTTTCAAACGAGAAGTAATTATAATTGAATCACAATAATAATAGAATTGCTTTAAAAATTAATAAGATAATTTATTGAAAAGAAAGTCAACTATTTGATTTGTGCACATAAAAAAAGTCCTGTGTTCAACGAACACAGGACTTTTTAAAAATTGAATCAAATTCTAATTACTTCGTAGCAACTAGGTTGATCGTTAATTTGATATCATCAGAGATAGCTTTGTCAGCAACAACATCAGCTAGGCTAGAAGAACCGTACTTAATTCCCCAGTCTGTTCTGTCGATAGTAAACTCTTCACTATTTAACATCATCTTATCACCATCATATTTTACACCTACAGGAAAAGAAACATTTTTAGTTACATCTTTTAAAGTAAGATTTCCTTCAAGCATTGTTTTCTCGCCTACTGTATTAAGACCAGTTACAACAAATTTTGCTGTAGGATATTTTGCAGTATTAAAAAAGTCAGAAGAAGTACCTTCACGCTCACCAGTAAGGTGCGCTTTTAAACTTGCCGCTTTATCACCTTCAAGATCAGTTACCTCAATAGAGTTCATGTCTATAGTAAATTCACCACTCTCTAGTTCTTCACCATTTACTTTTACCATACCACTAGATAAAGAAATATTTCCTGTGTGATCTTCAGTAGGCTTAGATCCTACCCATGCAATGTTAGATGCCTCAGTGTCTACAGTATAAGTAACTGCTTCAACAGTTGCAACAGCAACTTCTTCTTCAGCACTAGCATCTACTTCATTTTGGTTTTCTTTACAAGCAACTGTAAAAGCGATTACCGCTGCCATTCCTGTAACTTTTAAAAAATTCTTGTTCATCGTTTTGATATTTGATTTATTTGAGCTACAAAATTACATGTATGTACAAATGTTTAAGTTAAATCTATATTAATAAATTCTTGTGACATTTTGACACACAATGTTTAATGGCAGCACTTTTGCCATATCGCGCGTAGGAAGGTGTGAAAAGTTTGAATTTATCTCGCTTTCGCGAAAGCGGAATTCCCACTAACACCTTGATAATACATGTTGAATATATTTAAAAGATACCGTCAGAAAATGGCAAAGGATAAGAAAGAAAAAGACCTGAAAGAGCAAGACGCTCCAGAAGTAATGGAGCAAGAGACTGAAGAGAAGCAAGAAGAGCGCTCAGAAGTAGAGATTCTTGAGGAACAAGTTAAGACAGAAAAAGACAAATTCATGCGACTCTTTGCTGAATTTGAAAATTTTAAGAAACGTACCGCAAAGGAACGTATAGAGCTTTTTAAAACAGCAGGTGAAGGAGTTTTAAAAGACATGTTGCCAGTTTTAGATGATTTTGACAGAGCAATGGTAGAAATCAATAAGTCTGAAGACGAGCAACTCATTACTGGAGTGAAGCTTATCTCTGGAAAATTACGAACAACATTAAAAAGCAAAGGGCTGGAAGAATTTGACGTAAGAGCAGGAGATACCTTCAATGCAGATATTCATGAAGCGATCACTCAAATACCAGCACCTAGTGATGATATGAAGGGTAAGATAGTAGACGTGATAGAAAAAGGATACAAGCTAGGAGACAAAATAATACGCTTTCCTAAAGTAGTAATAGGACAATAATTATGGCAGATTTTTATGATATACTAGACGTAAATAAAGGAGCAACCGCTGCTGAAATTAAAAAAGCCTACAGAAAAAAGGCGATTCAGTACCATCCTGATAAAAATCCAGGTGACGCAGCTGCTGAAGAGAACTTTAAGAAAGCAGCAGAGGCTTATGAAACATTAAGCGATCCACAAAAAAAGGCACGATATGATCAATTAGGGCATCAAGCATACACTTCTGGTGGTGCAGGCGGTTTTGGTGGCGGCGCTGGCGGTTTTGATATGGATGATATTTTCAGTCAGTTCGGTGATATTTTTGGCGGCGGTGGCGGCGGTTTCTCAGGTTTTGGAGGATTCGGCGGTAGTCGTGGTGGACAGCGTCGTGTAAAAGGTAAAGATCTACGTATAAGAGTTTCCCTAACGCTGGAAGAAGCTGCAAATGGAGTTGATAAGAAAGTAAAGGTAAAGCGTAAAAAGCAAGCGCCAGGAGTTACTTATAAAACTTGTAGCACTTGTAATGGTAGTGGTCAAGTAACCAGAATTCAAAATACAATTTTAGGTCGCATGCAAACTGCTGCACCATGTAATGTATGTGGCGGAGCAGGACAGACCATGGATAAAAAACCTGCCGGAGCAGATGCTCAAGGTATGGTAGCCTCTGAAGAAACTGTTACTATTCAAATTCCCGCAGGTGTAGAATCTGATATGCGTTTAAAAGTATCTGGTAAAGGAAACGACGCACCAGGTAATGGTGTAAGCGGTGATTTATTAGTAGATATAGAAGTAAAACCTCACGCTGAGTTACAACGCGAAGGGAATAATCTTCATTACGATCTTTACGTAAGTGTACCAGAAGCAATTTTAGGAACTTCTAAAGAAATTCAGACTGTTACTGGTAAGGTACGTATACCTGTAGAAGCAGGTATCCAAAGTGGTAAAATATTACGATTAAGAGGTAAAGGAATGCCTAGTCTTAATGGGTATGGAACAGGAGACCTTTTAGTACATGTAAATGTATGGACACCACGCAGCCTGACAAAAGATCAAAAGGAATTTTTTGAAAGCATGATGACCGACTCAAACTTTGAACCTGCGCCAGAAAAAGGCGACAAATCATTTTTTGAAAAAGTAAAAGATATGTTTTCTTAAAGAAAACCTAATGAATTAGAAAAATTTGTATATATTTAACCCAACAAATGGACAACCAACCATTTGTTATTTTTCTTTTTCATAGCAATTTTTCCCACCTCTTGTTTTTCAAGAGGTGGGTTTTTTTTATCACATTTGTAAATCTGTGTGTAAATCTGTACTAAACAAATGGTATAAGACTAGCTGCATTCATCTTGTTGTAATAAATCCTATTAAAATCTTCTAAATCTTTAGCAATACCATATCCTTCTTGTTAATTTAGCGCAATTCATTAACGTATGTCAAACGCACTAGAAGCAATACAAATTAAAAAGGTCTATGGAGATTATACGGCGCTAAATGATGTGTCTATTTCTGTACCTAAAGGAAGTGTTTATGGTTTACTAGGTCCTAATGGAGCAGGTAAAACATCACTGATCAGAATAATTAATCAAATCACGATGCCCGATAGTGGGCAAATTGTGTTAAACGGCTCGCCTTTAGAACCTAGGCATATAGAAGATATAGGGTACATGCCAGAGGAGCGTGGACTTTATAAATCTATGAAAGTAGGTGAGCAATGTATTTATCTTGCGCAGTTAAAAGGACTTTCAAAGTCTCAAGCCAAGGAGCGACTTAATTACTGGTTTGAACGATTAGGAATACAAGGCTGGTGGAATAAGAAGCTTCAAGAGCTATCTAAAGGAATGGCCCAGAAAGTACAATTTATAGTAACTGTATTACATGAACCAAGCTTGCTTATTTTTGATGAGCCGTTTTCTGGTTTTGATCCTGTAAATGCAAATTTGATTAAAGATGAAATCTTAAAACTACGTGATGAGGGTGCTACAATTATTTTTTCTACTCACCGCATGGAGAGTGTAGAAGAAATGTGTGACCATATCGCGCTTATAAATAAATCAAATTTAGTCTTAGAAGGAAAACTAAGCGATGTCAAGCAGCGTTATAGAGATCGTAATTATGCAGTTTCTTTGATTTGTGCTGATAATGACTTTGCATTTAAACAAATCCCTCTAGATTTTAATCCAGTGCCTATTCAACTTTCAGGATTAGATAATACACTAGATTTTAAAATTAAAATACCTACTAATATAGATATTCCAGTAGCTATAAATAAGCTTACCCAAATAGGTGAGTTGACGCATTTTAGTGAGGTGATTCCTAGTGTAAACGATATTTTCATTCAAACCGTACAAGAAAATGGATAAACTCTGGCTCATCATAAAACGAGAATACCTTAACAAGGTCAGGAATAAAACCTTTGTCATTATGACATTTGTGAGTCCGTTAATTTTTGTAGGTGTTGCATTATTAATAGGCTGGTTAACCAGTATTAATTCAGACACTGCGAGAAAAATAGCAGTTCTTGACCAGACAGGAGATCAATATGAATCTCTGTTCAAAAATACAGACCGAAATCAATATATTGTTCTTAAAGGCTTAAGTAAAAGTGCAGCAGTAGCTGCCAGTAAAGAAGCAGATTATTATGGTTTGTTGCTTATTGAAGGTGATAACGGTAACTTAGAGAAATTTAGTTTCTATTCAGATGATTCTCCTTCCCCAGATTTTATAAGTGCTATAGAAGATAAAATAAATAATAAAGCATCTGAAAGTAATCTTCTTAAAAACAACATAGATGTAGAGTTACTTGAAAAGCTGACGGTCAAAAAAGAAATAGAACTTCAAAATTTTACAGGTGAAAAAACAAGCAAGCTTTCTGGCTGGATAAAAATAGCTACAGGAGGCGCGGCAGGTTATTTGCTCATGATGTTTATCATTATATATGGTAACATGGTGATGAGGTCTGTTATTGAAGAAAAAACAAATCGTATTATAGAAATTATAGTGAGTAGTGTGAAACCTATTTATTTAATGGTGGGTAAAATTACAGGCACATCACTCGCAGGTATAACTCAGTTTTTAATATGGGTAATCGTAGGTTTTATCCTTATGATTGCGGCAACTACTTTCTTCGGTATCGATGCCTTTTCTAATCCTGCAAATGCAGATATGATGGCTCAAACTCAAGACATGAGTAAAATGGAGTTGATCTTAAATGATGTCGCACAATTACCTATTCTCAAACTTATTTTTTGTTTCTTCATTTACTTTATAGGTGGTTACTTTTTATATGCTTCTATCTATACCGCTATAGGTGCGGCTGTGGATAATGAGACAGATACACAGCAATTCATGCTGCCAGTTATTCTACCATTAATGCTGGCTATATACGTAGGTTTTTTCTCTGTAATGGATAATCCACATGGTACGGTTGCAGTAATTTTTTCCTATATTCCACTCACTTCTCCGATTGTGATGTTAATGAGAATTCCCTTTGGTGAAATTGCATGGTGGGAAATAGTCCTAAGTATGGCACTCCTATATATAAGTATAATAGGAATAGCTATTCTTGCATCAAAAATTTATAGAATAGGTATATTAATGTATGGTAAAAAGACCAATTGGAAAGAGCTCTATAAATGGCTTCGTTATTAAATATGGATATAGATTGGGATAAAATACGAGACTTTCTGACTTATGAAATAATACCATCAGGTAAAAACGGTGGTTTTCATTTTGATACGTGGATGCTTATTCTAGCTATTATCGCAATTTTAGTAACCACGTTTGTACTGCGCGGTATTAAAAAAGTGATCACGCGTAAGATGGAAGATACTGATAAGTTAAAATTTGAAAGTGTTTTCAAGTTTTTTAATTATTTAGTTTACATAATTGTAGTTATCACAGTTTTACACTCTAGTGGTGTGCAACTTACAGGGTTGCTTACTGCAACAAGACCTATTTAAAGATATTATAGCAGGAGTGACCATTTTAATAGATAAGTCTGTCTTAGTAAATGACGTTATTGAGATGAATAATAAAGTGGGGCGTGTTTTTGAAGTTAAACTTAGAAGTACACGTATCATAACGCGGGATGATAAAATTTTGATTATTCCTAATCATCTATTTATGTCAGAGTCCGTTTATAATTATACACAAAATCATCCCAAAACTAGAGAAAATGTTCTAGTAGGAGTAGCTTATGGAAGTGATACAGAGTTAGTAGCAAAAGTACTAAAGCAGTGCGCAATGGATCAAAAAGGCATACTTAAAAGTCCTGAGCCATTTGTGATGTTCAATGATTTTGCTGATAGTTCCTTAAACTTTGGTGTATACTATTTTATAAAAGATGCGTTTAATGACCCTAGGATTAAAAGTGCATTACGATTTTCTATAGATAAGGCATTCCGTGAACACAATATAAGTATTCCTTTCCCTCAGAGAGACCTTCACATCATATCAAATAAATCTGATCAAATCACATATGATAAAACAAATGATTAAAATTAATAGCATGTCGATAGTGCTATTGCTGGTTTTTGTTATCGCTTTCGCGAAAGCGAACGCCCAAGGAACAGATTTATTTAGAGCAGAGTATACCTATTTTCCACAACGAGATTCTGATAATAGTTTTAGAAGATTCAGAACTTTTGCAAATGTGCCATTGAAAGTTGCTGAAGGTAGTTATATCGTGCCTTTTTTTGAATACCGTAATGTTGAATATTTAGTCAGGGATGACTTTGGTTCTACAGAATTTGGCTCTGATCGTTATGAAAGTTTTGAATTATCTCTAGGCTACACTTTTCCTATGGAAAAGAATTGGAGATTTGGTTCCAGAGCAGGAGTTTTGGCAGCTTCTAATTTTGATAAAGCAAGAGCCCAAAGCGATGATTACTTTCTCACAGCGAGTGTTTATTTCATAAAAAATGAAAAAAAGCGAGATGATGGTGGTAAACCGTGGCAGCTAGTTTTAGGAGTGCAATATTCAACAACTGCAGGAAGACCTTTCCCATTACCCTATGTAAATTACTACAGAGAATTAAATGATAAGTGGAGTTTTACATTAGGAGCTCCTAAGATGAATCTTAAGTATAGATTCAACGATAAAAATAGTATGCAACTTTATGCCAGGCTAGACGGCTTTTATGCAAATATTCAAGGAGATGAGCCTACCTCACTAGGTATTGCTGAAGATGTATCGATGACGGTAGCCATGTTCGGACCTGGCTATCAATATAATTTTACTAAACATATATCTGCATATGTATATGCTGGATATACTTTCATAAATGATATAAGGCTAAGAGATGATAATGGTGATGATGTGGTAACACTTAATGACACTAACACTTTTTATTCTCGTATAGGACTTAAATTTAAAATATAGATATGGCGCAAATACTAATTATAGAAGATGAAAACGCAATAAGACGTGTTCTAGGAAAAATTCTATCTGAGGAGAGCAAAGATTACAACGTCAGCGAGGCAGTTGATGGACTTGAAGGTATCGAGCTTATAAAAGATAACGATTACGATCTTGTTCTATGCGACATTAAGATGCCTAAAATGGACGGTGTTGAAGTGCTGGAAGCTATAAAAAAGATCAAGCCTGAAATTCCAGTGGTTATGATTTCTGGACACGGTGACCTAGACACAGCTGTAAATACTATGCGTTTAGGAGCTTTTGATTATATATCTAAGCCGCCAGATTTAAATAGACTTTTAAATACCGTTCGTAACGCTTTAGATAGAAAGAGCCTTGTTGTAGAAAACAAAAGACTTAAAAGAAAGGTGAGTAAGAATTATGAAATGATAGGTGATAGCGAGTTAATAGTTATCATTAAAAATATCATTGAAAAAGTAGCTCCTACTGACGCTAGAGTGCTTATTACTGGTCAAAATGGTACTGGTAAAGAACTCGTTGCTCACTGGTTACATGAGAAAAGCAATAGATCTAAGGGGCCATTTATAGAGGTAAACTGTGCAGCTATACCTAGTGAATTAATAGAGAGTGAATTATTCGGTCATGTGAAAGGAAGTTTTACAGGAGCAAATAAAGATAGAGCTGGTAAATTTGAAGCTGCAAATGGAGGAACTATTTTCCTGGACGAAATAGGCGACATGAGTGCCAAAGCGCAAGCTAAAGTGCTACGAGCGCTACAGGAAAATAAAATTCAACGCGTAGGTAGTGACAAGGATATTAAAGTTGATGTAAGAATACTTGCAGCTACTAATAAAGATCTCAAAAAGGAAATAGAAGATAAAAAATTTAGAGAAGATCTATATCATCGTCTAGCTGTAATACTTATAAATGTCCCTACACTTAATGATAGAAGAGAAGATATTCCGTTACTGATCAAACATTTTGCTGCAAAAATTGCTAAAGAACAAGGCAATGCGGCCAAAGTTTTTGAAGAAAAGGCTTTCAAACTTCTTCAAGAATATGACTGGACAGGAAATATACGAGAATTGCGCAACGTAGTCGAGAGATTGATTATTTTGGGAGGTGAAACTGTCAGTGAGAAAGACGTAAAACTATTTGCAAGCAAATAAACTATTATGACAACTTCCAAAGATTATATCGTAGAAAGAAATATATCGCTATCTCAAGTAGCCACACTACCTAAGAATGTACTTGGTAAGAAAGAAGCTAAGAAAGAGCTCTCTGAAGTTAGAAGGGAACTAGCAGAATTTCAGGCAAAACTCTATGCTCATGACAAACATGCAGTGCTGGTGTGTATACAAGGTATGGATACATCTGGTAAGGATAGTTTAATAAGAGAAGTTTTTAAGGATTTTAACGTACGAGGTGTCATCCAGCATAGTTTTAAAGTACCTACAGATATAGAACGCTCTCATAGTTATTTATGGAGGCATTACATTGCTTTACCTTCAAAAGGGCATTTTGGAATCTTTAATAGAACACACTATGAAAATGTTTTAGTGACACGTGTGCATCCAGAGTACTTGATGTCTGAGAATTTACCACATTTCAATAGTCCCAACGATGCCACAGAAGAGTTCTGGCAAATGCGATTTGATCAAATCAATAATTTTGAAAAAGAGCTTACTCAAAATGGAACTTTCATATTTAAGTTTTTTCTTCATTTAAGTAAAGAAGAGCAAAAAAACCGATTGCTTAGAAGGCTGCATCGACCAGAGAAGAACTGGAAATTCTCAGCAGATGATCTTAAGGAAAGAAAGCTTTGGGATAATTATATGTATTGCTATGAACAAGCTATAAATAATACCAGTAAAGACTACGCACCATGGCACGTTATTCCTGCTGATGATAAAGCAAATGCAAGATTGTTAGTCGCAAAGATATTAATAGAAACATTATCCCAATATCAAGAAATACAACCGCCTAAACTCGATGACGAAACATCTGGAAATATAGACCTGTATATAAAAGCATTAGAAAATGAATAAGATTGTACTATTAATTACTATTAGTTTGATGGGATCCGCTTTCGCGAAAGCGCAATCACCAGACACCTCAAAGACAGATTCTATCATGTTGCGTAGTATTTATGATTACAATCTGACAGAATCAAATAGTTATGAATGGTTAGATTACTTATCTAACAATATAGGAGGTCGTCTTTCTGGTTCCATTCAAGCTGAGCGTGCAGTGGAATATACTCAAAAGGAGATTGAAAAATTTGCCGACCGTACAGAATTGCAATCTGTTATGGTCCCTAAATGGTCCAGAGGTACTCCAGAGTTTGCCTATATACAACTCAATGATCTATCAACAATTAACGTAAATGTATGTGCATTAGGAGGTTCTATACCTACGAGGCAAGAAGGTTTAAAAGCACCGGTAATTGAAGTCAAATCTTTAGAGGAGTTAACAAGTCTAGGTCGAGAGCAAATAGAAGGTAAAATAGTTTTTTATAATCGACCTATGAACCCTAAGAAAATTCAAACTTTTGAGGCATATGGAGGTTGTGTTGACCAAAGGTATAGCGGCGCTGCCGAGGCGAGTAAATATGGTGCCGTTGCTGTTATCGTGAGATCCATGAACTTGCGACTAGATGATTTTCCTCATACAGGCTCTATGAGCTACGGTGATTTGCCGGTAGAAAATTATATTCCTGCTGCAGCAATAAGCACAAATGATGCAGAGAAGCTTAGTGCTTATATAGCATTAGATAAAGAACTTCAATTTTATTTAAAGCAGGATTGTACAGTTTGGGGAGATGTAGAAAGCTTTAATGTTATAGGAGAGATTAAGGGTTCTAAGTTTCCTAATGAATACATAACTGTAGGAGGTCATTTAGATTCATGGGATCTAGGTGATGGCAGTCATGATGATGGGGCAGGAGTTGTGCAGTCCATGCAAGTATTGAAAACACTGAAAGATTTAAACTATAAACCACAACGTACGATAAGAGTAGTTCTTTTTATGAATGAAGAGAATGGGTTGAAAGGGGCAAGAGAATATGCAAGAAAAGCTAAGCTGAAAAATGAAAAGCACATTTTTGCTTTGGAAAGTGATGCTGGTGGTTTTTCGCCAAGAGGCTTTAGTTTTGATACGACTTTAGAGCAAATGAAAGTCATAGAATCCTGGAAGCCGTTCTTTAAACCATATTTAATTCACTATTTTGAATTAGGTGGCAGCGGTGCAGACGTAGGGCCTCTTAAAGGAGAGAGTACTGTGTTAGCAGGATTAAGACCAGATTCTCAGAGATATTTTGATTTTCACCATGCGGCAAATGATACTTTTGATGCGGTTAACAAAAGAGAATTGGAATTAGGAGCTGCGACAATGACAAGTCTTGTGTATTTATTTGATAAATATGGAATTGAAAAGTAGTTTGGATTTTCGATGGGTTGAGTATTTTAGAGAACTGCTTTAAAAATGGTCTTAAATGCTTATCTAAAGGAGTTTCCTAAAAATCTTAAAATTGCATTGCCTATAATGTTAGGCCAGGTAGCACATCTACTTGTAGCTTTTGCAGATAATGTTATGGTAGGTAAATTAGGAGATGCACAGTTAGCGGCAGTCTCTTTAGGAAACACTTTTATTTTCATAGCGCTCTCTATCGGTATTGGATTTTCTTTTTCGATAACACCGCTGGTCGCAGAGGCAGATGGCAAGGGAGATAAAAATAAGGTAGTGTCTATATTTCATTCTGGTTTTATCATGTGTTTAATAATAGGTGTAGTGCTTATGATAATAACATACCTATCAACACCTTTATTATATTTTTTAGATCAATCTGAGGAGGTTGTAGACCTAGCCGTTCCTTATACCTATTGGGTTGCTTTTTCATTAATACCATTAATGGTATTTCAAGCATTGAAACAATTTGTAGATGGGTTATCAAAAACAATTTATTCAATGGTAGCATCATTGTTAGCTAATGTTATTAATATAATAGTTAATTATTTTTTGATTTACGGTAAATATGGATTTCCACGATTAGAGGTAGAAGGTGCTGCTATCGGTACTTTTGTTTCTAGGGTTTTAATGTTTCTAATATTATTTTTGATACTATATTATAGAAAACGGTTTAAAATTTACTTTGTAAGACTAAAAAGTTATTCCTGGAACATTTATAAGAAAATTTTTAATTTAGGATTGCCTACTTCGCTTCAGATGTTTTTTGAAGTTTCTTTATTTACAATAGCTATCGTCCTATCAGGAACACTGGGTGTTAAAAGTCAAGCGGCTAATCAAATTGCTTTGAATCTTTCAGCTTTAACGTTTATGGTAGGTGTCGGACTAGGTGTGACAGCTACAATAAGAGTTGGTAATCAAAAAGGAACTGGAAATATAGATTTGCTTAAAACGATTGCAAAATCAATATTTTTATTGACATTAATGTTTGAACTCATTTTTGCTATGTTATTTTTAGTTTTCCATAATGAGCTTCCGGCTATCTATATCGGTGATCATGATGTTATAGAACTTGCTGCCGAAATATTAATTGTTGCTGCATTATTTCAGATTAGCGATGGTTTTCAAGTTGTCTTATTAGGAGTGCTAAGAGGTCTCCAAGATGTATGGGTACCGACATTAATTTGTTTAATATCTTATTGGGTAGTTGGTTTTCCAATAATGTATACATTGAGTAACACTTTTAATTTAGGAGTTACTGGTATCTGGATTGGATTATTAATGGCATTAACCACCTCTGCATTATTAATGTTTATGAG
>MAAC01013531.1_pt1 | contig 26885 bp, 25 predicted proteins | sample 1115981 | NCBI WGS metagenome assembly MAAC01 (sample SAMN04961126, study PRJNA320927) | seawater metagenome | isolation source: sample BD02T64 sea water enriched with oil for 64 days | place: USA:Gulf of Mexico | collected 2013-07-27
ATTACCCAGACAACCCGTATAATCGGTAGCTGTGTGCACAACCCAACTTAGCTGAGGAATTATTCAATGGCAGCAACAAAGATCACGGCAAAAAAGAAAGTCGCTCCAAAAAAAGCAACAACGAAGGCAGCTCCAAAAAAAGCTTCGCCTAAAATCACCGACCCTATCATCGAATTATCAAAAGAGATTGCAAAGCTGCAAGCTCAATTAGATAAAGCAAAAGATAAGAAATTAAAAGCTGCCGAAAAAGACCTAAGCTCAGCCAGCAAAGCTCTCGCTAAAGCAACAAAAGCAACCGCTACCGCTAAAGCTAAAGCTAAAGCCGCTGCAACTAAAGTAAAAACCAAGAAAACAGCCGCATCAGAAAAAGCACTAGCTACCGCTAAAGCGGCTGTTGAAAAGCAGACGGAAGCATTAAATGCTGCCAAAGCACTGACAGCGCCAGCTAAAAGTAGCATATCTGCCCTTAAAGATGCCGCATCTCGACAAGCTCGCATTGCGAAAGCCGTTGCAGCTATAGAGAAAGAGTTTGCAAGTGAAGATGCCGCTGCTGTCAAAAAAGCCGCTGCCGCTGCAAAAGTTCAAGCACTAAAAGATGCTGAAGTCCAAAAGAAAGCAGATGCTAAAGCGAAAGTAGCCGCTCAAAAAGCTGCTGCCGCTCAAAAGGCCGCAGACAAGAAAGCCGCCGCAAAAGCAAAAGCCGCCGCTCAAAAAGCTGCCATTGCAGATAAGAAAAAACAAGCCGCCGCTAAGAAAAAGGAAGCTGCAGCAAAGAAGAAAGAAGCAGTAGCAGCCAAGAAAGCCGGTAAAAAGGCACCAGCAAAAGCCGCTCCTAAGAAAGCTGAGAAAAAAGCAGTCAAGGAAGTAGCAAAAAAGAGCACCAAAAAAGCCGCCGCTAAACCTGCTGCCGTAAAAGCTGCTAAAAAAGCAACGGTAAAAGCTACCCCGAAGGCAAAAGCTGAACCAAAGAAGAAAGCAGAAGCTAAACCTGCCGCTAAAAAGGCAGTGTCAAAAAAGGCTGCAGCCCCTAAAAAAGCTGCGCCAGTAGCCAAGCCGGAAGCTAAGGTTGAAGCTAAGCCTGCTCCTAAACCGGTTGTAGCAAAGGTTGAAGCTCCAGTAGCCCCTGCACCTAAAGCAGCCACTCCTGCACCGGTTGTTGAAGCCAAAGTTGTTGAAGCCAAACCTGTAGAAGCCAAGCCTATCGTGGCTCCGACTGAAGCTGGGCGTAGCTTGTTCAATCCTAACAGTGACGCATAAGTGAGTTAGCGCCTCCAAAAGAGGCGCATAAAAAAAGGGTGGCGATTTTGCCACCCTTTTTTTATGCCTATCAACCTGCCTACAAGAATTCCTGTACACTAGCGGCCCAGCGCACAGTCAAATTACCCATTTCACTGTCAGTTCTATTATCCGCCCCATGTTTTAAGCAGTTAAACGGTTACTCTATGATTCAACTCAAATCAATTTCCCTTTATCGTGGTGATAAAAACCTGATCAAAAATGGCGATTTTACAGCGCACCCTGGCTGGCACGTCGGTCTAACCGGTCGGAACGGGTGTGGAAAGTCATCGCTATTTTCTCTTTTAAGGGGAGAGCTTCACGTTGATCACGGGGATTGCCGTATACCCAAAGACTGGGCGATCGCACATATGGCACAGGAAATTGATGCCTTGGACCGTCCAGCCATTGAATTTGTTATGGATGGGGACCAACCATTACGTGATTTTCAAGCAGCCCTTATCAAAGCGGAAGCAGATGATAACAACCATCAAATTGCGCACATCCATCACGAACTGGATAATATTGATGCCTACACTGCAGAATCAAAAGCAGCCAAATTACTTAGCGGACTAGGCTTCACTCAAGAGCAGTTTGTAATACCCGTTCAAGATTTTTCTGGTGGCTGGCGCATGCGCCTTAACCTTGCCAAAACACTGATGTGTCGTTCAGATTTATTGCTACTGGATGAACCCACTAACCACTTAGACTTAGACGCAATCCTCTGGTTAGAAGACTGGCTGAAACAGTATCCTGGCACTTTAATGCTCATTTCTCATGACAGAGAGTTTCTGGACAGCATTGTTCAGCACATCGTACATGTTGAACATCAGTCGCTGAACCACTACAAAGGCAATTACTCCAACTTTGAAGTACAACGGGCAATGCATTTGCAGCAGCAACAATCCGCATTTGAAAAGCAGCAGCGAGAAGTTGCTCATATGCAAAAGTACATTGACCGTTTTCGTGCGCAAGCCACCAAAGCTCGCCAAGCACAAAGTCGATTAAAGGCACTGGATCGTTTGGAACTTATTGCTCCAGCGCATATAGACTCACCATTTACCTTTCACTTTAAAACACCAGATAACATGTCGGATCCATTATTGGCGATCCACAATGCCAGTGTTGGTTATGGCGACACCGAAATACTCTCCAAGATAAAGATTGAACTCGGCCCAAGCTCTCGTATCGGTTTACTTGGCCCCAATGGCGCAGGTAAATCTACATTAATCAAAACCCTGGTTGGAGACCTTGAATTATTAAAGGGTGACAAAACGGTCAGCGAACATTGCCGTATTGGATATTTTGCTCAGCATCAACTTGACCAGCTTGACCCTGTCGCATGCCCATTATTAGAATTACAACGCCTAACCCCTACAACCTCCGAAGCCGTTTTACGAAAGTATTTAGGTAGCTTTAACTTTATCGGCGACCAGGTGTTAGACCCTATTGGCCGCTTCTCTGGTGGTGAAAAAGCCCGCCTTGCATTGGCACTGATTATTTGGGATAAACCCAACCTCCTGTTATTAGATGAACCCACCAACCATTTAGATTTAGATATGCGCCATGCTCTGACGATGGCACTTCAAACATTCGAGGGCGCCCTGCTGATTGTATCTCATGATCGACATTTAATTCGCAGTGTCACCGACAACCTATACCTTGTCGCCAACGGTCGGGCAGACGAGTTTAAAGGGGATTTGGAAGATTACGCTCAGTGGCTAACCGACTTTAGAAATCAACAAAAACAACCAAATCGAGACAGCGACGACCCTAACGAAGCTAAAACAGACAAAAAAGCCGAGCGACAAAAAGCAGCTGAACTACGCAAACACCTTGCGCCGTTAAAGAAAAAAGCGGACAAGGCTGAAAAATCCATGAATAAAATCCAGCAAGAAAAAGTCAACATCGAACAACAATTAGCAGACCCTGCGATCTACGACGGCGAAAACAAAAAACAGCTAACAACCCTGCTCAGACAACAAGGGGAACTGAACCTACAAATAGAAGAGTTTGAGCTTGAATGGATGGAGGCAATAGAAGCCATGGAAGAACTGGCTGCCACATTAAACGACAAATAAATGCGTTAGTCGCAAAAAATCCTGCCCGCCCCTCTTGCTAACCCCTCAATCCTGACACACAATCAACAGAACCAATGAGTTTCAGTATTTCTATTGAGTCCTAGATAGAGGGGAACAGAATGTCAATAACAGCTCAAACACCCACCCAACCCATCAGCCCTGACTCCCAGTCACCCAAATACCTCTGCACTATTCCCGGGGATGGCGGCAAACCTCTGATTGGTTATACGCTCGAATTTATGAAAGACCCTATCGATATGCTGCAAAAGCGCTATCAACGATATGGCGAGATATCTTGGGTTAATGTATTTGGCATCCGTATGGTTCAAATGATTGGGCCCGACGCGACTCAGTTTGTGTTTATGAATAAAGGCAATATATTCTCTAACAACCAGGGCTGGGACTTCTTTATTGGCAAGTTTTTTCACCGTGGTATTATGTTATTGGATTTTGAAGAGCACCGCTGGCATCGCCGAATCATGCAGCAAGCCTTTAACAAACCCGTGCTAAAGGCTTACATTCAACGCATGAACCCGCAAATTGAGCATGGAATCCAACAACTACGCCACAAGAAAAAACTCAATATACTTCCCACCATAAAACAACTAACGCTCAACCTTGCAACCGATGTGTTTATGGGTGGCAAACTCGGCAAAGAAAATGACAAAATTAACGATGCTTTTATCCATACCGTGAAAGCCGGTACCGCTCTCATTCGTAAACCTGTCCCTGGTTTACGTTGGAAAAAAGGCTTAGATAGCAGGAAGGTGTTAGAAGATTTTTTCTATACCCGCATTGCAAAAAAGCGTAAAAGCCATGAGGACGACATGTTCTCTGTCTTATGCCGTGCTGAAACGGAAGATGGTGATCGGTTTACCGATGATGATATCGTTAATCATATGATATTTTTAATGATGGCCGCCCATGACACCTCCACTATCACTCTATCCACAATGTTTTATCACCTTGCCAAGAACCCCGAATGGCAAGAGAAAGTTCGAGAAGAAAGCCGTGCGTTAGGAAAGAAGTATCTAGATTACGATGATCTCGATAAAATGACCGCACTTTCATTAGTCATGAAAGAATCGTTACGCATGTGCCCTCCCGTTCCATCTATCCCTAGAAAAACGGTTAAAGATTGTGAATTCAAAGGGTTTAAAATCCCAAAGGGCTCCATGATCAATATTTTCCCTTACTTTAACGGGTATATGGAAGCCTATTGGAAAGATCCAGAAACATTCGACCCCGAGCGTTTTTCCGATAAGCGCAGAGAAGACAAAATCCACCCCTACGCCTGGGCTCCTTTTGGCGGCGGTGCACACAAATGTATAGGCTTGCATTTCGCAGATTTACAAGTCAAAGCCATCATGCATCAGGTTGTGTTGAACTATCGCTGGTCTGTTGATAAAGACTACGAAATGCCCCTGGATACCACCAGCTTGCCGGTTCCCAAAGATGGCTTACCCGTAAAGTGGGAAAAAATTAAGTAATAAGCATCAGAAACATACGATTGGCTAACTATGCTCTCTATGGAGTCATCGCTATAGCGAGTATAGTTAATCTTTGGTAAACACAATATCACCGTAATAACTTTCAGCAGAGGAAGATGAGTTATCGGTATCACTCATGATCGCAATAACATCGATATACCGCACATCCTCTCCAAATGAGCGTTTAAAATCTTCCCGTACATCCCTTTTTTCAGTGTACCAATAGTGTATTGCGTCATCCTTTGATCGCAGGGCTATCATTTTTGAGTGCTTCGGCGCAAATGCGTTATCCCAACGGGCTTCTTTTTCAACCCCGTTGGCCCACACATAATTTAACGCCATCGTATTCCACGCAAAGAAACCGCCATCAACTATGACGTATATTCGCGCAGCATAATCATCCTGGTCTTTAGTCATTTCATCCTGAACCAAAATACGCTTTGTTATTTTCCATCGCCACCCCAAAAAAGGCGTCTTTTTTAAATCAATACGTATCTTTTTTACCAAACCAGAAGCACTGGCATCACTTATAGCTCTTAATACCGTTACAGCACTATCCTTATTGGCCGTATCTTTTATTTCACTTACAAGATCGTAGTCCGTTTCCCCAGAAAAGATTTTTACCTCCCAACCAACCAACACGTTCTCACTAAACTCCCCTACAGCCAAATCTCCCGTATCCGCCCATAACGAAGTACACATCAGGGTACACATCAGAATAGACTTAAGAGCACCCCAAAAAGTACACCGTAAATTGACAAGTTTATTACTTAGCAAATCCAAGTCCCTCCGTTATAACTGCGTCTCTACATCGCTATAGGTTTTACATAGACTGATCCAATGCTCTATTGCCGAGCTTTGGTATTTTTGTTTATGTAACACAAAATAAAAATGACGTTTTAAGTTTAGCTGGGGAGCCAACAACTTAATAAGAGAACCCCGCTCGAATGCATCCACCAATGCAACTTTTGATATACAGCCAATACCTAAATCTGCCTCAACTGCGCGTTTGATGGCCTCCGTGTGCTGTAATTCCAATGCAATGTTGAGTGACGGCAATAAGCCGTGCATAGCCCTATCAAAGGCCTGCCGCGTACCAGAACCTGGCTCCCGAAGAATCCAGTGTGCTTTTAGCACATCCGCCTTGGTGAGCTTTTTCTTACTGGCATAAGGGTGGGAGGGAGAGCAAAACAACACTAGCTCGTCATCACACCAGGGGATGATATCAATATCCGGATGTTGCCATTCACCTTCTATAAGGCCAATATCAAGCTCAAAATTTAGCACTTTTTGAGTAATAGACTCTGTGTTGGCAACCTCTAATGCTACCTTATCACCGGGGTATTTAGCCATATAGCGGGCCATAATCCCAACCGCTAAGTAGTTACCAATGGTTAAGGTCGCCCCCACACTCAAGTCCCCTCCTCCCGTATTTCGGGCAAAACGTCGCTCCAACTCTGCAGCCTGCTGCAACAATGCCTCCGCCTGGGGTCTAACGCCCTTTCCCAGCGCATTTAGTTGTAGTTTTTTACCCACTCGATCAAACAACTGCATATCGAAGTTTGCCTCAAGCTCACTCAGTGCACTACTCGCTGCCGACTGAGACATATGAAGGCTATTCGCCGCTTTGGTAATGTTCTCTTCATGAGCGGTTGCAAGAAACACCTCTAACTGCCTTAGGCTATAGCGCATTTTTCTCTCTTTTAAACAATCAATTATCGGAAATATCGATTACACATATCAATTTAACCCGTTTTACCGATAGGTTAGCGTTACGCTAAAGTACTTGCAACCACTAATAAGGAGCAAACGATCATGGCAAGTTTCATTAAAGAGCAAGTTACCAGTGTTACCCATTGGAACGATACATTGTTTAGCTTTACCACTAGCCGTGACCCTTCGTTTCGATTTAAAAATGGCCATTTTATTATGATGGGGCTTGAACTTGAGGGCCGTCCACTAATGCGCGCATACAGCATTGCCAGCGCAAATTATGAAGACGAGTTGGAGTTTTTTAGCATCAAGGTTCAGGATGGCCCCCTCACATCTAAGCTACAAAAGATCGAGGTGGGTGATGAAATCCTATTAAGTAAAAAACCCACTGGCACACTATTGCAAGAGAATTTATTACCGGGGAAGAACCTTTATCTACTCAGCACAGGCACAGGGTTGGCGCCTTTTATGAGTATCATTAAGGACCCTGAAGTTTACGAGCAATATGAACATATTATTCTGGTACACGGCGTTCGGTATACTTCTGAACTAGCGTATCAAGAAATCATCAGCCAAGAGCTTCCCAACAATGAATTTTTTGGTGACGATGTGAAAAACAAATTGATCTATTATCCTTCTGTAACCAGAGAGAAATATGTCAATAATGGCCGTGTTACCGATTTAATTACCTCAGGAAAACTAACACGCGATATTGGCCTACCTGCAATAAGCAAAGAAGATGACCGCTTTATGATTTGTGGTAGTACAGCGATGTTGAAGGATTCTTGTGAAATTTTAGATGCTTTAGGATTAGAGGAAGCACGTCAAGGTAACCAGGGACATTATGTGATTGAGAGGGCTTTTGTGGGGTAATTATGGAAATAAAGGATTGTAGCGCTAATTAAACACCGTGACGCAAGAAATCATTTAATAGCGCTACAACTTCCCCATGTTTTTCCAAAAAAGTGAGATGCTTACTGTGACTGAGAATATGTATGGTTGAGTTAGGGATTTGCTCATCCAACGACCTAGCAAAAGCAATTGGACAAATCGGATCCGATTCTCCACTAATCAGCAACGTAGGGGCTTTTATATGAGGCAACTTTGCTTTGATTTGAAGTTGCCCTTCACTAACGTCCTTTAATAATTCACAAAAATGTTGTTGATTAACCTTCAAATCCTTAAACATCTTATTCTTAATAATAGAGTGCATTGCTGGGGGATAGTAAAAACACATCTCCATCAACTCATCTATATCTTGTGTTCCTTCAAGCCGTTCAAACACATCAACCATAATTGACATCACTGAACAACCATTCAGACTTCTCGCTTCTGGCACCGAAAAAAGACACAATTTATCTATCTGTTCAGGGTAATGATATGCATGATAAATGGATAGCGTCGAACCTAAAGAAACACCCACCAAGGTAATCCGCTCAAGCTCTAACGCTGCCATAAACTGCTTCAGCCAGTGACTTAAATTTCGTAGATTATGCCGCCCGTTGTTAAGTCTGCTCGATGCAGAAAAACCAGGGACATCGGGCGCAATGACTCGACACCCCGACGACACACTCTTCATTAACGAGCGATAATGTGTTTTGGGGGAAGCTACACCATGAAGAAATACAACAGGATCCCCTTCCCCCCCTTCTAGATATCGAACAGTGCTTCCATCAACAACAACAGACTTAGTCCGTAAAGAACCTAAGTACGTCGAGACATGGGTCTTCAAAAGATGAAGTTCCTGCCCCTGAAGGAAAGATGTATTAGTTATTTCATATGCGCTCATAGTTGAAATCATACCATTAATGGCTATAAAAAGAACAACTCCAACAACATACCCTTTACAAACTCAAACCAAGGCTTCACCTATTCTGCAACCTATTTCACTACTCCTGGTCTATCATCAATACTACTCAGAGCTAAATGCTACTTTCACGGATTTAACACCACAGGGTTATTTATATGTCTGAACGCGTTGCAGAGTTCACTTTACGCTGGCGTTGGCTTGTTATCTTTTCACTTCTAGCGGTTGTTTTTGGGGCGGGGTATGGCGCTAAAAATATTGAATTCAGTTCAAATTACCGTGTATTTTTTGCTGAAGGGAATGAACAGCTAGAAGCCTTTAGCAACTTACAAAACATCTACAATAAATCTGACAACATTCTTATTGTAATGTCACCTAAAGGTGAAAACGGGAAAATAGGTGATGGTACCGTATTCACTGCCTCTTTTCTCAATGCCGTACAGAACGTCACTGAAGCTGCATGGCAACTGCCCTGGTCAACACGCGTTGATTCTATTAGCAACTACCAGCATAGCCAGGGCATCGAGGACGAGTTACTTATCGATGACTTGGTATCTGAAGATCGACCTTTAGATGCAACCGAAATACAACGTATCAAAGACATAACCAACGCCGACCCATTAATTTATGGTCGCCTTGTCGCAGACACCGGCAAAGTCACCTTAGTCAATGTCACTATACAAACACCCGAATTATCAGAAGAGGAAACACCTCACCTTGTAAAACTCACTAGAGAAATGGTGACGCAATTTCGAACAGACTATCCAGCCATTGAATTCCGCCTCACCGGCGCAATTTTTCTAGACAACGCCTTCAGCGAGATGGCTAAAAAGGACATGGTATCCCTCGTTCCTATTATGTTTATCATTCTAATTGTGACGCTCGGACTGTTCTTGCGCTCCTTCAGTGCAACATTTGCAACGCTAATCATCATCATATTATCGATTATTAGCGCGATGGGGTTATTCGGCTGGCTAGGCTGGACATTAACGCCTCCCTCTAGCGCTGCACCCACCATCATCATGACCATGGCTATTGCCGATTGTGTGCATATACTGGTTTCAATGTTATACGGTATGCGCACAGGTTTAGAGAAAAACGAAGCCATCAAAGAAAGTATACGCATTAATTTTATGCCCATCCTGATAACAAGCATCACCACAGCCTTTGGTTTCTTATCAATGAACTTTAGCGAAGTCCCCCCCTTCAGAGATCTAGGCAATACCGTTGCAATGGGGGTTATTGCAGCATGGATATTATCGATTCTTTTCTTACCCGCCTTAATGTCTCTTCTACCCGTGACGGTCAAAGCTAACAGCGATAATGAAGACAAACAAAGTACATTTATGCTGAAACTTGCTGAAAACATCATTCACCATAGAACCTTATACCTATGGGGCACAGTTGGCTTGACGATACTCATGTTAGGTTTATCCACAAAAAACCAGATCAATGACGAATTTATTCGCTATTTCAGCACCAATACCGACTTTCGCCAACATACTGATTTTTTAGAAGAGAACATGACCGGTATTTACGGAATGGAATACTCTCTTAATAGCGGAAAAGAACAGGGCATCAGCGACCCCAGATACTTACGTGATGTAGAGAGACTCACCACATGGTTGCGTACTCTGCCACAAGTAGAGCACGTATTTAGCATCACCGATATTTTTAAACGTCTCAATAAAAACATGCACAATGATAACGAGGCCTTTTACAACATCCCTCAAAACAAAGAGTTAGCTTCACAATATTTATTACTGTATGAGCTATCACTTCCTTATGGTCTGGACCTTAACAATCAAGTCACTTTGGATAAAAGTGCTACAAAGTTAACCGTTACCATCCAAAATTCCTCTAGCGCAGACAGTATTGCTTTAGAAAACAAAATCAATCAGTGGATCGACAACAATGCTCAGTTTGACAGTTACTACGTTGCCAGCCCTAACCTTATGTTCTCTCATATAGGTGAGCGTAATGTATCTTCAATGATTTTTGGTACATTACTCGCTTTATTCTTCATTTCATTGATCCTTATCGTTGCCTTGCGGTCCCCTCGTTTGGGTTTAATAAGCCTCGCGCCGAACCTTATCCCTGCTGGAATTGCTTTTGGTGTCTGGGGGTTATTCTATGGCAATCTAGGTATGGCGCTGGGCAGCGCCGTTGGTATGACATTAGGAATTGTTGTTGATGACACCGTGCACTTTTTAAGCAAATATCAACGCGCCCGAAGAGAGCTCAATAAATCAGCAGAAGATGCTGTGCGTTACGCATTTTCTACCGTCGGGGTCGCTCTTGCGGTAACTACCTTTGTGTTAATTGCAGGCTTTATGGTGCTAGCCTCCTCTGACTTTCATATGAACACACATATAGGTCTATTCACTGCGCTCACCATTGCAATCGCACTCATTGTAGACTTCTTTTTCTTACCTTCATTACTCATATTTGTTGAAGGCGAAAAAAAGAAGCCTTAACTTACCGGTATCAATAAAACAACTAAATGCAATAAAGCAACATTAATGGGTTGTGGTATCAATAACGTGTACATCCCTTCGAGGAAACGGGATGCGCACACCAGCAGTTTTTAATGCTTTAAAAACTGCCTGATTCACCAAAAATCGACTTTCATGGTAAGCATTCATTGATACCCAATAACGCAATCCAATATTCACAGAGAAATCACCAAAACCATCGATCCCAACCTGAAATTTTGGCTCTTGGCTAACACAATCCAATTCTTCCAACACCGATCGAATCGTCTGTATGGCGATTTCAGGTGAATCCTCGTAATCAATTCCAATCGTACACTCAACCACTTTGCTGGCAAATGAATTATGGATCACTTCTCCAATAATGTTTTTATTGGGAATAGTGATTACCTCTTCATCTTCTGTTACCAAAATTGTATGAGCCAAATGAACTTCTCTAACAATACCAGAACAATCATTCACCATTACCGTATCTCCAACCTTAAAGGTTCTTGATAAGATAATAGCTAAACCTGCTCCATAATTCGAGATAGGTCCCTGCAGTGCCAACCCTATGCCAAAGGTTGCTGCACCCAGTGCCGCAACAAAAGGTGCGATCGTGATACCAAATTTTCCCAAACTGATAATCACAAAACATATCAAGACTAAAATTTTGGTAACACTACCCAAGAAACGTGTCAAAGTAACATCTACCTTTCGGCGAGTTAACAACTTAATGACTGTTTTCTGTAGGATACCAGCGGCAATAACGCCAATAATAAGTATGATGATAGCGCCCACAAACTGGAAGCTGTAATCCACCATGAAATTTGTTATGAGCAGGTAAATTTGCTCAATTTGCTTTAGCTCTTGCTCTATCATGAACATCTATCTCCATTGGTGATTCTTATCTATTTAAACTTACTTATTTAAAATCAGTTTAGCCAAACCATTTCAAGCCTGCCATCACAACAAAAAAAACCAGGGTAGATAGCAATGCTATTATCGTTATCGGTCTATTCACAAACTGTCCCATCCATGCGCGCCTCCCGTTTAACACCAAAAGAACAACGGCTAACATAGGAATAAACATCGCGCCAATCACGGCATATAGTTTTTGCACTTCTTTAAAACTAACAAATAACCCCGCAATAGGTATCACTGCCAATGCAACAAGAAACCATCGATAGGGCTTGGATCGACTCATATCCCCGTTATCTATAGAGGAACTCATGTAACCTTTTTTTTGCACAAACAATCGCCACACATCAGCAAATAAATAGGGCACTGCCTGCCATACACCCAGTAAACTGCTAAAGATGGCACTAAAAGCACCCACCAGAAACAACCAACGACCATAAACGCCCAAAGGCTCTTCTAACTTTTCCGCAAGAACAATCAGTAAATTTGCCCCTCTACCCTCTATCTCGATAGTGCTGCCAATAATCACCATTGAAAGACCGAATAAAACAGTCATACTATAACCCACCGCCAAGTCAATACGGCAGATACCAATATCCTTTTCTTGAACCCTGCCTTTCTCCCTAATCCAATAACCGTAACACAGAATTGTTAACGTACCGCCCACACCACCTATTAGGGCAAGAGTCCACGTAACACCTGTGCCCTGGGCATTCGGTATGCTTGGCACGAACAAACCTGATAGCACAACATCGGCACCCGGCCACAACAGCCCAGCCATCACCAGTACAACAGCAAACATAACACCTACGCTTAGCGCCATGACTTTTTCAAACAGTGCAAAACCGCCGATTAACACTAACAACAATCCGCTCATACTTGATGCAATACCAAACACCCACTTACCCGTAAACGCATTATCAAACACTGGAAATATTGCATGCAGAGTAATTCCACTGGCACTGATCAACGCCGACCCCACAAAAAAGGACCACAGTAAAAGGTATGGCAAAAAGAAGAGCCCCACGACATTGCCCAAATGCTGAGCTACACCTTCTAACAACGTTTGATCTGTCACCAATTGCCAGCGAGCCAAACCTTCTGTAAGTGTAAATTTTAACAACCCACCCACAACAACCGCCCAGAGAATGGCAACGCCTAACTGACTACCGGTAAAGCTGGCCGTTGCCAAATCCCCAGCACCAACACCCGTAGCGGCGACCAAAAACCCAGGCATAATAATCGCCAATAGAGAAGGTTTTGCTTTCTCACTATTACTAGCACTGATCATACGATTTCAACTCATTGAGGGTAGAGGAATCAGTCTTTCGATAAATTCCCACACGATAAGGCTCTGTACTATATCAACATATTGACTATGCTGATAATTCTAGTCGAAAAATCAGATTGAAGTTTCAAGGTTGTGCATATGCCACACATTGATATCAAGAACCATAAAACAGAACAAGAAACGAACGATTTAAACCTAGGAAGAATGAGAGCCGGCGCGCTAATAACAAGCAACCAGCAATCTCTAGGTATGCTAACAGAAGAAGAAATCGCTCGAGTTATCGATTTTGCAATCGGTGCTAAAGCCGCCAAAACAACGTAATTAATGTTCCGATAGATTAATCTACATTTTTTTCTGTTTGGCAGTTCCAACAAAAATCAAAAGATGCATCATTTTTTTCAGCACAACCGGAACAAAACCACCCCTGAGCATTATCGGCATTAATAGACGATGCGATCACATCATTAGCCTTTTCATAATCCTCATCACTCACAACCCAAAGTTCTAACCAAGAATCTATAGTTGAAAGCTCACCAACGCCTCCTCCAGAAAACTCGTTCCTTAAGGTAACTTCAACACCGGCACACTCAACAATATTCTTGACATTGCTAACCAAAAGTCGATTTTCGTTGGTGTAGAGTAATTTCATCTACAATCAATCCCACACATAAGCTTCTTTGCCATCAGTACTTGGGCGATATTTCTTTTGCAATCCTTGCAAGAAGTTTCGCATCATCTGATCTTTACACTCTCTGTAGTGTTTATGACCTTTTTTACGAAAGAATGCACTTAGCTCATGCTTACTCATATTCAAACCTACTGATTCCATAACCTCTAGTACATCTTCAGATTTTAGGTTCAGTGCAATTTTTAATTTTTTGAATACGATATTGTTATTAATACGCTCTTCAGGAGTCGCTTGCTCTCCTTCTTTTTTCCCGCGCTTCTCATTAATAAATCCGTTGAGAAATATTGCCATTTCAGTATCGGAACAACTCTTATACGCGTCATCATCGTCTTTTTTAAGCCAACAACTTATTTGCTCTCGCGTCACTTCAAGATCCGCTAGCCCAAATATCGCAATCATCTTTGAATCACTAAGATCAAACGTATACCGGAGTCGACGTAAAACATCATTGCTCGTCATAATAATCCTGCTGCTTTTTTGCCCATTCTGCGACATTTTTTTCATGCCGCTCTTGTTTCTCTTTTTTCCGCTGCTCGAGATTTTCTTTCTCTTCCTGTCGGCGCTTATTCCGTTCTTCTAGGTTTTCCAGAAAACTCACTAGCGCTTTTTTTCCCCACTCTTCTGCTTCAGGCTCTGTGCTGAAACCGTCTTGTCGCTTTGACACACTTGTCTTTTTTGTTGATACTTTACGGGTAATTTCTACCACCCAAGCATCTCCATCTTGCTTGACGCGGTAGCCGTATTTGCCTTTTGCCATAACATTAATACCTAGTAATAAAATAGTGTCTAGTAGATATGTAAATACACATCAACTACGATAAATTGTTTCAATCAAATGAAACCCAAACTGTGTTTTTACAGGGCCATGTACAGTAAGCACCTTTTTCCTAAAAACAACATTATCAAATCCCTTTACCATTTTTCCTGGTGAAAACTCACCAAGGTCGCCGCCCCGCTTAGCAGAGCTACAGGTTGAGTATTTCTTTGCCAACTTGCCAAAATCCTCTCCATCGGCAAGCCTCTGCTTAAGCTTCTCAGCCTCAGCTCTTGTTTTCACCAAAATATGACGAGCACATGCGCGAGCCATAACAGATAACCCCTCAATTATATTCGTTCATAAACAGTTAACTAACGTCGATTGTTTCCCGTTTTCTTTCCCAACGCTCGTTGTTTTGTTCGACGCTTTTGAGCAGTTCGGCTATTTTTTCGTGAGACTGAGGGCGCCTTAGTTACATCCGGTTCATAACCTGGCAGCCATTGTTGCGGTAGCCGCTCATCCAGTATCACTTCAATTTCTTCTAGTAACCAGTTTTCATCTTCACTTAATAATGAAATTGCCAGCCCTTCTTTTCCTGCTCTACCTGTACGCCCAATACGATGAATATAGTCCTCTGGTATATGAGGTAACTCATGATTAATCACTACATGTAATTGCGGAATATCCAACCCTCTTGCCGCAACATCAGTTGCAACCAGCACTCTCACCTCTCCGCTTTTAAAAGAAGCCAATGCTTTATCACGTGCCCCTTGAGATTTCTCACCGTGTATCGCCGCAGTCTTTAGGCCATCTTTGCACATTTCTTTTGCTAAATAGTCCGCACCATGCCGAGTTCGTACAAACACCAACACTTGATGCCAATTTTTAGCGCCAATTAGATGTGAAATCAGTTCTCTTTTTCGATCAGTATCAACAACATACACAATCTGCTCAACCTGTGTTGCAGCAGTATTACGCGCATCGACTTCTATTAACGCTGGATTTCTCAACAGGTCCTTACTCAGAGCAAAGATAGCCGAGTCAAAGGTCGCCGAAAACATTAAGGTTTGCCGTTCAACCGGCACCTTTCGTAGAATCTGTTTAATTTCATCAATAAACCCCATATCCAGCATACGATCAGCTTCGTCAAACACCAGGGTTTGTAGTTGACTGAGATTAACCGCTCCTCTTGCCATCAAATCGATAAGCCTACCAGGCGTTGCGACGACGACATCTGCCCCTGCCCTAAGGGCTTTTAGCTGAACATTAATGCTAACACCACCGTAAACGATGGCTGTGCGCACAGAGCTATTCTGACCGTATTGGATAAAGCTATTATAGACTTGTTGCGCAAGTTCTCGTGTGGGGGTTAATACAAGGGCTCGAATCGGTTGAGGGCCTGTTGTATCAACGGAGACATCATCACTTGAATTGTTCACCTGGTGTAATATAGGTAACGCAAAAGCGGCAGTTTTTCCGGTACCGGTTTGAGCTCCAGCCATAATATCCTGGCCTTCCAGTATCGCTGGAATCGCCTGCTGCTGGATTGGTGTCGCCTCAACGTAACCTAGTGCAGACACAGCATCCAGTAACGCTTGGCTCAAGCCTAACGAAGAGAAACTCATAACATTCACACCCCATGAAATTGGGGCATTCCCCAGTGGCGCGCAGTGTAACAGGCTCCCTTATAGACAACAATCAATCAAGCTGGCCACACTTATAACATTAGGCAGGCTTTCTCACTGCTCTTAATGGTCTTTTGACTCTCAACTTATTATTGTTATCTCGGCTTTCCTTTACCAAGTCATTGTCAGTAATGAAGTTTGTTGACTTTGCTAAGCGGTCATACAACAAAACATTCACTGTTGCAGCCAAATTCATACAACCTACCGTTGGCACATATACAACATCGTCAGCACGATTAATGATTTTTTGTTGAATATTGCCGTCTTCAGGCCCAAATATATAAAAAGCATTATCTGGATGCTGATAAGCGGGCAACGGGATCGCACCTTCAACCAGCTCTACACAAACAACCGTAGCATTTTCCGGCACAGCCTCTAAGAAGTCTTCAACTTGAGTTAACGGGATTAGGTGACTGTTTTTATGAGTATCTGTATTAAACTGCGCCGCTCTTTCATAACGAGTTCCAGTGTAAACCACGGAATTTACGCTATAGCACCCGGACGCTCGCATCACAGAGCCAACATTTGTCGGGCTTTTCGGGTTGGTTAACCCCAACATCACGTTAGTATTTTTGGTAATCTTCAAATCTTCGGGTTGACTCATATTTTCTCAGCGCTTTCATCATGAAAAGGTATGCTTCATACCTAATATTTACAATGCGCGTACTTTACCATAAGCAACCAAAAGAAGGACTACGCGAGCACCCTAGCAACCGACCCTTTCTTATGGCAAAAAAAAGCCTCCATATATTACAAAGAGGCTTTTTGTTTTGCTGTTAACAATAGATATGACTAATTACGCTGCTGATACAGAGGCCTGCCTGCCGTAGTCTTCTTCGCGAATTGCCGTCACCGTCACTGGCACACCGTCTTTAGGTTCCACTTGCCCACCGACCAGGCGGGACTTTGGCATGCCCGTGGTACCAACAAACTCGGACGTAAAGTCTACTCTTCGCGCAAATTCAGAGAAAATAATTCGCATCTGTTGCTTCGCCTGCCCCATACCAACACAGGCACGTCGACCTCCACCAAAAGGCATAAACTGATTCGGCTTAAAAGATTTTTGACCTCCCGTTTTTGTTATCCAACGCTCAGGCTTATATTCTAAGGCATCTTCACCGTAAATATCTTTACGTCGATGTGTGGAATAAATATTCGGTAATACAGCCGTTCCTCCAGGGATTAGCCAGTCACCAATTTGCGTATCTTCTCTTAACCAGCGAATAAAACCGGGGGCCGAAGGTGTAATGCGCTGAGACTCGTTGAGACACGCTGTGACATAGGGTAATTCAGACGTTTTTAAAGGATCATGCTCTCCCTCTTGCTGAATAAACGCTACCACTTCATCGCGCATTTTTTTATACACTTCCGGTTTTTGCAGCATCCAAATCATTAACCACGCGGTAGTTGCCGCACTGGTTTCATGCCCACCGATCATTAACCCATAGACTTCTGAAATCACTTTTTCTTCATCAAGCAAGTTTCCATCAGGGTCACGAGTACGCGCCAAGAAGGATAATGTATGGGATTCAGTCTCATCATCTCTCGCACGGATATCGCGAATATCTTCCCGTAACAAAGTGGCAAGCTGAACTTTTAAATCAACACCACGCTTCCAAGGAAGTAACCCCTTTTTCCCATTCCCCATTTTTCCCTGCCTCGAACGTCTCATGTATTGCTTATTTAGGAACCTCCGAAAACGTGTTGCACCAACAAATGATGCCAACGTGAAATTAATATCGCTATTGGCTTCCATAATCCATGCCAGCATCAGCTCTTTATAACGATCTTTTCTTTCTCCACTGTGCAGATCAAATAACGTTGCACAGGTAATATCCATAGTGATATCACCAATAAGGCGAGGCGCGTCAAACGTATCACCGACCGACCAAGAGTCTATATGCTCGTTGGTGATCTTTGCCATCATGTCTGCGCGCTTTTTTAAAATGTTACCCGCAAACTGAGGAATAACCAGCTTACGAGCATTCTCATGCTCTTTATTATTTGCAAAAACCAAGTTGCTCTCACCAAGGTCAAACGGCAACTGTACCAAGCTTCCATCAATTTGATGGCGTTGCAGTTTTAGAATATCTTGAATCATTTTAGGGTCAGACGTCCACACCATCGGCCCCTGACCCGGGAACGTCAGGGTATAGGTATCACCTAGCTCTTTTTGTTTTTCATCAAAATAATCCCAAATTCCAATACCAAGACTTAGGGCTTGTTTGAATTTATTCTCTTTCGGTATGGGTGGTAGCTGCGCTTTCTGATTCATGATGCCTCGCCGAATAATGTCCTAGATATTTAGCTATTTATCTAGCCAGCTATCTGGTTGCCTTAATAGGAGCGTCTAATTAATAGAAACTTTTAATTAGTAGAAACGTTACATTAATGCGAGCGCTGCAATCAATTCGTTCACAACGCCTCTAACGCTTATGCTTATGCCTTTGCAAGAATGGGTTCTTCTGTACGAGCGCCATAAGTCCATACTTTCTGGGGCTTCATACCTTCTTTAAAATCCAGGTACTGCACGTCAAACCAAATAGGTAATAGATAATGGAAATAGAAGAAATGCGTCAATACTGGTCCCGCTTCAAAATCACTATCTTCGTGCATAAGCTTCACGCGAGGATCTTTCTTCTGGAATTCCCTGACTTTTTCCAGCGTCTCATCAACGTCCTGCCACTTATCCACCAAAAAACCCAGGTGATCATAACTCTCTGGCTGCAGAGGCTTTTTATCTTCTGCCAAAAACAAAAACTGACTGAACTCCATATCGGTACCGAGTAGGAATTTATCCGGCACATCCAAGTCCACCATCGGTACTTCTATTCCGGTAAAGCCAAAAATATCACCATAAAATGCTTTCAGATTTTCTCGCTCTTCTTTTAGCATGCCAATTGGAACCGTCAGCTCCATATGATTAAAACGAACCTGCATATGCCTTCCCCTTTAACGTGACCAAATTTAATTCGCATAATTACAGTAGTATTTATCTTTACTCATGTAAAGTATATTTCTTTACATGAGTAAGCTTTTATTGAAATAAAAGGCAAGGAATGCATTACCCTTACATATAGAGAGGCATTGGATTCAAATAATTTATGCTGTTAAAGCAGGAGGGTACGCTGACGCAGACTTAATATAATGCAGTTTTCTAGAGCCCAGAATAACTAAATACTGAGCGTGTCAACGATAAAATCTGACAGTTGCTTAAGCCGTTTGTCGATAGGGTAATTTTCATCGACAGCCCATTTCATCATTGTTGTGGAAATAACCCCCATCGACATTTCAGCCAGAAAGTCAGTATCATAATGAGAACTAACATCTCCACGCTTTTGCCCCGCGCGATATACGGTCTCAAACATGGACGTAAGGCCGCTAAGCATATTCATATTGCTTTTATCGCTAGGGTCCCCAGCCATACTTTGGCGAATTAAGTCTCGCTCCAATCCGTCATACCGACTAAATTGCTGCTTAGTCATTTCAAAAAATGACCTAATGTAATCTTGTGTTGACTGGTTTTCTGCGAGAAAAAGAGAGGTGAAGCTGGTCGCCGCATTAAGCCAAAGTTTTTCTGCAAGCGCCTTGATCAGGTCATTCTTAGACGGGTAATAACTATAAAACGTTGGCCGAGAGACCTCTGCTTGTTCACAAATCTCTTCTAACGTCGTCGCATCACAACCATTTTTTTCGAATAGCTGTATCGATGCCTCCATGATTTTTTCACGAAATTCCTGCTTACGTTGTTCTCGTCGCGTGGTGGCTGGGGCGGTTTCTTGCCAAAAAGGTATAGTCATGAATGTCCTTCAATTTTTCCCGATGAAAACATGGTGAACCCAGAAATAAGCGGTGTAGATTTATTCATATCGTCTTGAACAACGCAGATCTCTGCGTGCACCCATACAGAGTTGACAGCATTATGGTCATTACGGATCGAAATGTACATTGAGTAAGGCTTCCCGTCCGGCCCTGTTAGTGCAATATCCGTAGCTTTGCCGCTACGTGTACGCAAAGCCTCATAACCCAATGCAACCAGCTCATCAATATATAGCCACTGCATTTTCGCCATTATGTATTTGTTATTCTTGTGTGTTCCCATACTGATTAACCACCTAATGTGCGCATATTGCTATCGAACAAATTATCTTTACACTCGGTAAGTTATTTTATAGTCTCTTTACTAACGTAAAGCAATCAAGGTTAATAGAACACCACATGCTGAGTAAACAATGCAGGGCTATGAATGAATAGGTTTGAACAGACTATGAAGGCGCTTGAACAAGGCTACCTTGCAGTTTCTGCCAACGTTATTAATCACCCGGTGAAGTGGGTCTTCGGATGGATCCTTGTGGCTGTGATCCTACTGGGAAGCCTTGCAGTAGATACCAAGCAATTTAGCGAGTTTCAATACCACAGTGGGCCCTACCTATATTTTACCGATGACAATACTGACTTTCAGACACTTCAACAAATGGAAAGTCGATATGCACCAGACACTTCGTTAATCTTCGTGTTTACGCCTAATGAAGGCGATATTTTTACGATAGAATCACTCAGTGCCATCGAAGAGATTACCGAAATTGCCTGGACATTACCTTATGTCAGCCGGGTAGACTCTATCAGCAACTTCCAACACACAGAAGTCACTGGTGATACTTTATCCACAGATCACCTCTACACCCATGCCGATAGGTTATCTAACGAAGATATTCAAAAAATAAAACATATTGCACTCAATGAAAAGGCACTCTTACGCCAAACCCTATCAGAATCAGGCCATGTTGCAGCCATCATTGCCACAGTACGCATTGATGAAGAACAAACTCAAGCACTAGATATCATGCCTCTTGCAAACAAGGCTGCAGATAAACTACGGTTAAAATACCCTGGTGGAAAGATCATGTTTCTCGGCGATGTACCCATTGCTGCAGCAACCAATACCGCAACGCTAGACACTTTCACAGAAACCTCCCCTATCGCCATGGCGCTGGTACTTATTTGTTTAATCATTTTATTGCGCAACATCTATAGCATTTTAGTGACTCAGCTAATTATTGTTCTTTCCATTGGGCTGGCCTTTTGTATATTTATGCTTTCAGGTTACATGTTGTCTCCCATATCTGCGGGAGCCTCCCCCATCATCCTCACCCTCGCCGTTGCGGATTGTGTGCATATACTTGTTACCTACCAGCAGCAATGCAGCCTAAATAAAGACAAAAAAGAAGCAATGATGGAAAGTTTACGTCTAAATTTTTCTCCGATATGGCTTACAAGTATTACAACAGGCATCGGATTCTTAATGATGAATTTCGCCGAGTCGCCTCCATTTCATGACCTTGGCAATGCAGTTTTTATCGGTGTTATGCTCGGTTTTTTCCTTTCAGTATCATTGCTACCAGCTATTATGATGTTATTACCAAAACCAAACTATCAGTTTGGTAATAGCCAAATTCGTTACATGAAAAACCTTGCTCACTTTACGATTAAGCAACGAAAGAAATTATTATGGGGCATGAGTGTTAGTGTCGTGTTACTGATTAGCTTTATTCCACTGAATCGGGTTAACGATATTCTGACAGAATACTTTGATGAGAGTTTTGAGGTCCGGCGCGCTTTAGATTTTTATGTGTCCAACATGGGAGGGTTGCAGCGACTTCAATTTGTTGTTCCAGCACAAGGAACCGGTGGCATCACCGAACCTGAATACCTTAAGCACCTCGATAAATTGATTCAATGGATTGAAGCACAACCAAAAATTTCTCATGCCCGAAGCTTTGTAGATGTCGTTAAGCGATTAAACAAAAGTCTACATGAAGGAGATCAAGCTTATTATGCTATACCCGACAATCGTGAACTTATCGCACAATACATTCTTCTGTACGAGCTTGGTCTGCCTTTCGGGCTCGGTCTCGATACCCAAGTAGATATGAACAAGTCCGAAACAAAATTGGAAATTGTATTTAAACGCATACATTCTGACGAAATTGTTACCCTACGTAATGAAATACACCAATGGATACGAGCGAACTGGCCCGGTTATATGCAAGCCTCAGCCACCGGCATGGACTCGCTATTCAGTGACATAACCTTTGCCAATGTTCACTCCATGATCATTGGCACAATCATCGCCTTAACATTAGTCTCTGCCTTACTCATCGTGTCTTTGGGTTCCGTTCGTTATGGTTTACTCAGCTTACTCCCGAATTTACTGCCTGCTGCAATGACATTTGGTGTATGGGGAATTATCTCTGGTGAAGTTGGGTTAGTAGTATCGATCATCGCCTGCATGACCCTGGGTATCATTATTGATGATACCGTACACTTTCTTAGCAAATATGTCCGTGCCAAGCGAGAGCAAAACCTCAATACCGAGCAGGCGGTGACATTTGCTTTTGAAACAGTCGGTATTGCCCTAATTGCAACCTCAATAATTCTGGTGGCCAATTTTGGCGTCATGGGTTTTAGCCATTATTACCCTAATGCTGCGACCGGAATCCTAACATCGATGACAATCACCTTTGCACTGGTGGTTCACTTTCTTTTCTTTGTCCCGCTATTGTTGACGATTGATGCAAAACACGACAAATAAAAGGGCTAGGGTGGAAAGAGCGCTACATGCTAACTATTCTTTAGTCAGATAACACCTGTAGCGAAAGTAACGGGTGTAGCCCTAATAACAAGAGTAACGGAAATAACGTAAGTAGCGGGAGTAACGTTTATTTTAGATCGACTACTTTGGTTATCTCTATCTATATTATTGATTGCACTCAGTTTTCCTGGCCGTCCGCTGCCTTTGCTGGTGTGCCTGACACTTGCACCCGTAATGATTGCCAGTATTAATCTCTCAGCGTTCAAGGCGGCAGCGCTTTACTTTATATGGGCATTACTCTGGTGGTTAGGGGCAATATGGTGGTTAGCACCCGCACTGAGTCGCTTTGCTCAAGTACCAATGATCTCTAGCGCTCTACTGTTAATCTTAACCTGCGGAGTTCTCGCACTTCCCTATGGCATTGCTGGCTTCTTAACACTCTACTATCAGTGGTGGAACAAACCCTTCAACCTCATCAAGATCCCTCTCGCATTTACAGTATGCACCTCGCTAACGCCATCCCTTATACCTGCCTCCCCCGTTAACGCACTGTATAATTTTCCAATACTTATTCAATTTGCAGATATTGGTGGTGTACCTCTATTAGTATTTTTGTACGCTGCGTTTAATGTAGCCTGCGTAAATGTTTATCGGCACTTTTCTTTTAATGAAAATCACGCTACCCCGAAGATTTCGAATAGCCGTCTTTTCTACAAACATATCCGCGTTGTATTTCCAGTGTTATTAATTCCAAGCCTTGTGCTTAGCTATGGATGGTTTCGTCTACCTGGGACAACACAAAAAAAACCGACTGATAGTAATACGATATCTATTGGCTACATTCAACCAAACGCAACTGTCAACGACAAACTATCAACACTTATTCAGCAATCAAAAAAACTCATACCCTTACCATCATCAACCTTACAACGCGAGAAAATTGACCTTATCGTTTGGCCAGAAGTGCCAACGTCATTCTCTTGGGCAGATAATAACTACGACCGTTACCGAATCAAACGGTATATTAACGACGTTAAGAGCCACCTGATCATGGTTTCTGGATATCGTTACGCCAACAGCAAAAATGCATCTGATGGATTTTACAACACTGCCCATTTCATATCACCTGAAGGCATTCAATTATCTCAATATAACAAACAACACCTTGTGCCATTTTTTGAATACTTGCCTTTCACAAACTCTGCCCCTTGGATCAAACAGTGGTTCCCTGGATCTAAGGATTACCTTTCAGGAACACACCCGGAAATTTTCGAGTTCAATAACAATCATCGACTCGCCCCTCTTATTTGCTACGAAATATTATTCAGTGACCTCGTTAGAGATTACAAAAATCTTGGTGCAACGATCATCATTAACCCAAGCAACGACGGTTGGTTTGGAGTACAAGGTGCATTAAGCCACTTATCTATCGCTATGTTTAGAAGCGTTGAATATCACATGCCTTTAGTTCGAGTCGGAAATACCGGCATAAGCACAATAATAAACGCTCACGGAGAAATATCTGAAAACGACACTATCCCTATCAATAAAGTCGACGGCAATATCGTAAACGTTTCTGCCTCACCTGCCTCAACCATCTATTCATTGTTGGGAAAGTGGATACACCACATAACGGTCCTACTATTCTTATTACTGCTAGTAATAGAGCGCCCAAGGGATAGAACCTAAATAGCAATTTGGGTTATTCAATTCTGGTATCACGATAGATCATTTTGTACTTAAGCATTCATAACGTAAAATTCCATGTTATAAAAACCAGGTCACAAAAAAGAAAAATATAACGACAAGCCTTTGAATAAAATACAGTTTATATCGACTAACAAGTCATTTTTTAGATAAAAAGATTAGCACTCCGATTGGAATATCCACTTTATTTAACTTTAGACAAGCTTTTTAGTATGGATTAGATTGCATATGTACTTGAGAAGAAGTGCACGGCCCAACAGGAATTAGGCCGACATTAGGACACCGCTAAAAGGTGAATGATTTTAGAGATGCCCCATCAACAAGGATCATAAAAGCATTTAATGAAAACAAGGCTTGATCTATGAAAACACGTACAATAATAACTACAAAAAAAATAGTTACTCGCATCATCTCATTATTCATCTTCCTATCGACTAGTGTTACAACCGCACTATATGCTTCCGGCGGAGCAAACGATTATGCAGAAACAGAATACCCTATTGTATTAGTCCACGGTTTTTTAGGATTTGACACTATGTTAGGGGTTATCGATTATTGGTATAAGGTGCCAGCTACGTTAGAAGCAGAAGGTGGTGATGTTCATGTTGCTTTGGTATCACCAACAAATTCACCTGAATTACGCGGTGAACAGCTTATCACTCAAATCGAAGACATTTTAGCGATTACCGGTGCTAGCAAAGTAAACTTAATGGGCCACAGCCACGGCTCAACAACGTCTCGATATGTCGCCTCTGTTCGACCAGACCTCGTTGCATCAGTTACCGGTATTTCCGGTGTTAACAACGGCGTTGAATTTGCCGACGCGATTGCCGCTGGAAACCAACAATTACTCGCCAGTATCGTGCCTCTACTATCGGATGTTATTGCCTTTATGAGCGGCAATGATAATCCTAACGATGCGGCTGCTGCTCTGGCGTCAATGAACACTGAAAACATGGATGCATTTAATATCGCTCACCCTGGCGGAACCATTGCCAATGACGCATGTGGTGAAGGGGATTATATATACAACGGTATCCGTTACTACAGCTGGTCAGGGAATTCTCGAAGTACGTTACACCTTACCAATGCTATTGACCTTGCTGACCTTCTGTTTGCCGTGACCGGAATGGAATATAACCGTAAAAATGACGGTCTTGTTGCAAGCTGTACATCACACTTAGGCAAAGTTATTCGTGATGACTTCTATTTCAATCACCTAGATTCAACGAATGGTTTACTTGGCTTAACAAGCATCCTGGCTCATGACCCTGTTGAAGTGATCATGGACCATGCAAATCGTCTAAAAGGTGAAGGTCTATAAGTTAGCCCTCCCCTCCCAAAAAATTATGTGTTGTTATCTCCAGTCTGAGATGACAACACATAAAAACTCCAGCCAGATTTAGGTTCTATGTCCCAGAAAATAAAAACAGTCCTCATCCTACTCATTCTTAGTACATCGATAATATTTTTCATGATCGATAGTCAGAATAATAATGGTCACCCCGCGCAATCAACGACAGACAATATTAAGAGTAAAAATACAAGCACATCCCTCCCAGCGACGAATACGCTATCAAACACAAAAGTTGATATTTCAGGAAAGATTCTCTCCACCTCAAGCTTTGCAACCCTGCAAGGAACACGTATACATGGAAATCTGCGTGTCGATGAGAATGGCAATTTAATCATCGATAATGACATCAAAAAATTGCTTCACTATTACTTAAATGTTGAAGGCGAAATTCCCCGTGAAGAACTCATTAATTTACTTCGCAAAGGCATTGCCGATTATTTACCTCAACCTGCGGAAGGTCAGGCATTAGAAATTCTAACCCAATACCTAGCCTACCAAAACGCCTTACAAGCACAAATCAACCAAGGCGAGTACCAACTCCAATCAGGAGGTATTGACGGTTATCGTCAGGCCTTTGAACTCCGTAACCAATTACGCATCCAGTATCTCGGCGCTGAAGTCGCCGACGCATTCTTTGCTGAAGAAGAAGCGTATGACTTATACACTGTTACCCGCCTAGAGCTTTCCAGCGATACATCACTTACTGACGCAGAACGCACAGCGCAACTCAGCGTATTAGAAGAACAGCTGCCAGAGCAATACCTCAACGGCACTAAAAGAAAATAACGCGAGTATCTACGAACTCCAAGATACGTGGGCTCAGCATTATGGAGCGGAAGCTGCTCAGCGCCTGGTGACCTTAGAAGTTAAAAGACAAGAATGGAAAAGTCGCTATGATGCCTATAGCCAGCAGCGCCAATCATTACAATCTATGGATCTAGATGACAACACATTTGAATCACAACTTAACGCACTAAAAGAATCTCTATTCACCGAGGCTGAGCAAAAACGTATTCAAGCTTTGGACAAAATAAATGAAGATGGTTAATC
>MAAC01009436.1_pt1 | contig 26864 bp, 20 predicted proteins | sample 1115981 | NCBI WGS metagenome assembly MAAC01 (sample SAMN04961126, study PRJNA320927) | seawater metagenome | isolation source: sample BD02T64 sea water enriched with oil for 64 days | place: USA:Gulf of Mexico | collected 2013-07-27
AAACGTTAGTTGCCGATAATGGACTATTTGCCGATATTACCGTAGATAGCGCCATCGATGAAAATATCAATGAACTTAACGCCATACTAAACAAGCCAACCACCACTACGTTCGACAAACCCCCGAACCGTAATGATCCTTGTTCATGCGGTAGTGGCAAAAAATATAAAAAGTGTTGCGGCTAACAACATTCTATTTTTTCCGTAATTTCTTTAAGCTGATACTGCTTTATATTTTGTTATCCACTCGAAATAGAGTAATCAAAAACTCTGTGCCCATTGGTTGCTCAATTATCTAATTAGATAATTCTGCTTCTTAATCTGCGGCATAGAGTATCTTAAAATTTTTTAGATTCCAGCCAATCATTACTTCATTACCAATTTTAAGGGCTGGTACAGAGCTAGCCCATAGCGTCAAGCTCTTTTCTACCGCGCTGCATTTTCGCATTTGTTAATCTGTATTTAATGCCATTATCATCCAAGTATTTTTGAGCTTCACGGCAATGGGGGCATTTATCTGAAATGTATAAAACAACGCGTTTCATCACTAACCTTTACAGAACTATTAAAGACTAACTATTTTACTGAACTATCAAAAAAAAACAAAGATGAATTAACTGAACTTTCGATTATATACAAAGAAAATTAAGCTACTCTAGTAAACCAATGGGTCAAAGCATTTGAAGTAGTCGTTTTGGCTTTGATTTAATAGTTTCAGGTTAGAGGTGCCAACGGCAGCAATGAGCTTATTGCTGCCTGTTCGGTTTAGTTAAGCACTGATATTTAAAAGCTTCAGATCAAGTTTGAGCTACTACATCTAATCTTGTTAACACCTAATCTGAGGCAGGTAGAATCTATTTAAATAGCGCTATTCAACAGGGAATATCACGTTACATTGACCTGTTCCCGAGCTAGGAAAGTATTCAGTAACCACTTCACAATCTTGTTCATAGTTATCCCAGCCGACAAGACCGTACAGCATCGCAGTATCATGCATGCCGCCTTCACCATCACAATCTTTTGCATACTTGTCAAACATAGCAATAAACTCTTTATGGCGACCTTGCTGCCATAAATCTAGTACATGTAGATCAACAGTCTGATTAAAAGGATTACTGATTTGATTTAGATAATCTAATACAACCTTATTTGGCGGTATTCTATGTGACAAAGAGCCACTGGCTAAGAAGGCAACATTTTTATCCGATTTTTCAATCGCTTCTAAGATAGATTCACCAACAACTTTTGATTCATCTAAACCCGCATCATACATCCAACCCGCAATAGAGATTACTTTAACATTATCTGGTAGCTCTAAATAACGTAAAGGGATTAAAGTGCCATATTGTAAATCCAGTGTTTCAACCTTATCGTGACACAAAGTAGTCACGCCATTTTTAGTGGCCGCCTCAGCTATTGCCTGCCCTAATTCTGGGTCACCTTGGTATGAATACGGCATATTTGACAAAAAGTGTGGAAATTCAGTACTCGTAAAAACACCTTCCATCTTAGGCTTGGCATTAATATGATATCCAGCGTTAACCAACCAGTGGGTATCTGCAATAATTATTGTATCAACATTATTCTCTTTACAGCGCGCGCCGATTTCTTTAAGACCATTAATGGCATGCTCACGACAGCCCTGATTAGGACCCGGTTGCTCTGAGATGTACATAGATGGCACGTGTGTAACTTTTGCAGCAAGAACTAGCTTTCCCATAATTTTTCCTATTAATAACCCTGTTAATTGAGAGGTTATTATGACTAATCATCACCACTTTGGATAACCACAACAAACAAACCTATAACCTTTTCAAACAAAAAATTGTCTTAATTGGTAATTAACTTGATTGATTTTGAATATGAAAGCAACGAAAACACAGCGAGCAATGTTATCGCTATAGGTAAAAAAACAATGTCTTGCTTAACAAAAATAACACTCAGTTGAGCCAACGCAGCTCCTATTAATAACTGACAAAAACTAAAAACCCCCATAGCAGTAGAGCGTTTATAAGGAGTAGCGGTAACAGCTGAAGCTTGAGCATTAGGTAATAATAACCCACGTCCAAAGGTAAACAATGCCATAGGCGCAAATAACGACCAATAACTAACACCCACAGTAAGCACAGAAATAGTCATTAAAAATGCTGCTAAAGTGGCAATATACCAACCTAGCTTTAACATGGTATCAGTACCTATGCGTTCTGATATTTGGCTAGATATAAAACTTCCGATCCAAAAACCTAAAGCAACAATAAGATACCATTTACCATAATCTTGTGAATTTCCTGCAAGGTTATCTGCAACAATGAAAGGTACATTAAGCACAAAAACAAAAAAACCAGCAGATGTTAGCGCATTAGCAAGCGCGACAAAGAAAAATTTAGGGAAAACTAATACCCGAACGTAAGTATTAATAATTTCACTTATTGATGGCGGTATAGTTGAATTGCTTACCTTATTAACGAGTAAAGTATCGCTCGTTGTCTCCCCTTCTTGCGAAAGGGGTTGAGGTAGGCTTTTTGCCGGTAGATGCCAATATATTGCCCACCAAGCTATCAAGGCGATAACCAAAGAAAAATAAAACACAAAATGCCAAGAATAATAAACGTTCAAATAACCGGTAAGTGTTGGCACAATAGCTTGTAACGAGGCAATCCCCAGCGCAATGTAACTTAACTTAGCGGCCGCTTTATTCGGGCTATTTTGTTCTAAAATAATACTACGGGTTAATAGCAAACTGAATCCACCACCAGTAGCTTGCAATACCCTAGCAATGAGCAGCCAGTATATATCGTTGACAAGAATTCCAATAACGCTGCCTAATATATAAAGTGACACGCCCCATAACAGCACTTTTTTTTGTCCAAATAACTCCACAAATAAGCCACACGAGAGTTGCCCAAAAGCAAAAAAAATCAGAAATAACGTCATACCTAATTGAATGGCATCTGCCGAAGTAGACAGCGAAAGCTTTAACGCAGGCATTATTGGAGCATACACATTTAATGCAATGGGCGCGAGGAAAGCCATTGCTAATAACACTAGCTTAGGGGTTTTCATAAATTGCAATTCATGTTGGCTAATTAAATACGGCTTTTAAGACGAAAATCACTTGGTGTTTTTTGGCACCAACGCTTAAATGCTCTATTAAAATGACTTGGTTCAGAAAATCCCAGTAAATAGGCAATCTCGTTGATACTTTTATCTGAGGATTGTAAATATTGCTTAGCTAAGCTTTGTCTAACCCGATTTAACACTTGGGTAAAACTAGTGTCTGACTGAGCTAGCTTATACTGTAAGCTACGTGTATTTAGCCCGATAGATTTGGCTATATCATCTATACCAACAACACCAGAAGGCATTAACTCAATAAGCTTTGCCTCTAATGTTCTTACCGTATTTTGTAATTGATATTGCTGAATATATTGTGATACTAATTTATCATTTTCAGTCGCTAACGCTATATCGCCCGTAGGTAACACCTTATTCAATAACACCAGATCGAAAATAATATGGTTATCTAAACAATCAAAGCTTACCGGGCAATTAAACGCTTTTAACCAAGGAGTATCCACTTTGGGTGCTCTTCTTTGTAGAGACACCTCAATAGGAGCAAAAGGTGAATGTTGCATATCCGTCAATATTTTTACAACCGCAGCTAGAAAATAATCTACGCCTTGTTCTGATACTAATGCACCATCTTCCCCTTGATGTACTGATAAACTAAAAGTCGCAAATTCCTCATCCGTAGTGAATGTTAAACTACAACCGTCATTTAATAAGGTATCAAAAGTTACCATTCGATTGAGTGCATCAAACAATGTCGCACTTGCCCACATAGAGAAACCCACTGCATGAAAAGTAATGGGGTTTACAAATTTTGCAACATGCAAACCTATATCTTCTCGTTGCGTTTCTTTTAGTGCTAAAGACCAAAAATATCGAGTTTGTACCGATGAATAGCGAACATCGCTACTATAATCTTGAGATAAATCTACCCCTGATTTTTTTAATAATTCATCGCCATTAAACCCAATAGCATCAAGAGCATGGCTGGCAGCAACGGCCCAACCTTTAACCACTGAAGAGTTTATATTCATAGAAGTTTAGCTATGTAAAGAACCCAGTTAGGGCTTAATTTCATTATGTTCTTCGATGGCATACTTAACGCCTTTCCTATCCGAGTATGACTATTAAATTCCACTAAATTAAGTGATTTGAGTATAAATTAATTTGTAGTTTAATTTCAATATGTTAACCATGTCTTAAACCGAGTTCAGGTTAAATAATATCTAATCAATATTAACTGTATAATTAGTTTAATATTTTAATAACGAACCAACTATACTTAACATGTTAATCAACATCAAGCATGGCGGTAATATAAACAAATAAAGGAGTGATGGCAGGAAATAATTTAGCTCAAACTTACATACTATTCATTATAAGCCTGAGCTAGTGAAATTTACTCCATATTAGCGCTAATCTAACCGTATTTTTAACTTTCAAATACGTGTTTAGTTTCATTTAAAACTTTAGCATAGGCACCAACAGGGAAGTTATTTAGCTTATCAAAATCAGTACCATCATAACCTACAATTTTTCCTGTAGTTTTTAAGCGCTTAAGATCAATCATAATAACACCTGCTGTTGGTATAATTTTTTCACGCCAAACAAAGAAATATAATTGTTCATCAATTTTATAATAATGACAAAGATCAGTATCTGCCAAGCCTTTTTCTACGCCTCTTAAACACTGCCATGAATAATAACTTGGATTCAAATATACATGCTCATAAGACTCATGAGGGCTATACGTATACTGCACTCTTTTACCAACCAATTCATCGGTAACTTGATGACCTCGACCTTCGGTGAATTCAGTACCTATGGTGAATTGTAGAAAAGTTGAGGCTACTGGCGTCAATAAATCACCGTCCATAACACGTTGATATGCTGGACGCATGGTTTCTTCTCTCGAAGGCATCTGATTAATATTCGCAGTACCATCATTGGTATTTAAATTAATAACAAGGCTTACACTAGTACCCTTTTCTTGAGATTTAATAAAATCGACGAAATAAATTCCGTCTCGAAGACAGGTAGCGGTATACGACTCAGTAGCCTTTTCACCAACACCTTCACCTGCAATTATTTCCCAAGTTAAACTATCACCACTATGAAATGTGTGTTTAATCAACCAACCATTGTCCATATAACAATCTAGTGTTTTTCCTTCTAGATCATTAACATATTCTAAAATATTAGAATCTGGTGCAAAACCTGCTGCCAAATCGCCAACTTGAACCCATTCTGTTTTATTATTCACTTTTATTACCTTATCTTTAATTGTTAGTTAACCTATGTTGCCACCTTTGATAAATATTCAATATCAACCTTATGGCTGAATTTCTAATTTTCTCTATCTATGAAAATAACAAGTTTTAGGGTATATACTGTTTAATGGTCAACATGCATTCTAAAATTAAAGAGGGGGACAGCGCTTGGGCAGCGGGCTCTGCTTGGCGAGTGTGTAACCAACCTAAATACGTCATTCCTCTTAATACCATAAAGAGAGGAAGTTTTTTAAGATCTTGCTCTGAAAGCTCTCGATAATTCCGATAACCGGTGATTAAGGCCTCTTTAGCAATACTATAATTGGGATCTGACTGGAAGAAATAAAGTGCTGTAGCTATTTCAAATAAATGCCAGCCCATACCCGCATCATCAAAATCGATCAATCGTATTTTATCACCATCATACAAAAAATTTTCTGGCGAAAAGTCAGCATGAATCATACTAAAACGTTGTGCATCGTATCCAAAATCAATTAACTCCTGACAAGCTTGGTTTTTTACTTTAATTAATAGTTCTTTTTGCGCTACGGATAATAAATTTAACTGCCAAAAACACCCCCAATTCGGTGAGTCACCTAATAAGCCGTCAATATCCCAAGCTTGACGTTCAAAGTCACTTGGTTTCTGCCAAAGGCTAGATTGATTATGTAACTTCCCTGCTGTTTCACCTATTTTTGTAAAGATGTCATTAATGTGTGCAGAATCTTCGCCAAGACCTTCTTCAATTGCTCCTAATTGCTCACCATCAATCCACTCAAATAAATCAACTTGTCGTATTTTATTGGCAATTTCAATATGAGAAAAATGACGTTTGTCCAATGTTGGGATCGCTTGTGGTACATTAATGCCTGCTGCTTGCACCGCTTCCATCCAAAGTAATTCAGATAGCAGTTCTTTATCAGTATGATAGTTAGCACGGTGAATACGCAAAGCATAAAATGTCTGGCATGGGGTTATAACTTTAAAAACGGCATTTTCTCTTTCTTTAATGAGAAAGACTTCACTTCCCTCAAGACCCCAGTCTGATAAGATAACATTGGCTGCGTCAGTATTATTAACGGCTTTATTCATAACTTACCCCTGTGTCTTTAATTCATTAAGTGCATTATCAAGCGCATTAAGTGCTTGGTCAGCATTGTCTTTACTAAACACAAGTGGCGGTCTCATCTTCAATGCATTTCTAGCAACTCCTGTTTTACTCAGTAAGATCCCTTGGCTTTTCATTGATTCAACAATAAAATGTGCCGCTTGTGGGGCTGGTTCTTTACTCTCGGTATCTAAGACTAAATCAACCACAATAAATAACCCACGTTGTCTGATATCGCCTATAAGGCTATGCTTTATTTTTAATTTATTTAGCTCTGCTCTCAAGTAGCTGCCAATATGTTGAACATTACCAATTAATCCTTCATCTTCAATAACGTCTAATACCGCAAGCGCTGCCGCCGCAGAAACGGGGTTACCACCAAAAGTATTGAAATATTCTGCTCGCGAACGAAATTCATCCATGAGCTTAGCACTAGAAACCACCCCGGCTACTGGGTGACCATTTCCCATAGGTTTACCTAAGGTGACAATATCCGGCACTACGCCAGTTTGTTCATGCCCCCACATACAGCCAGTACGACCAAAACCCGCTTGTACTTCATCAAAAATGACTAAACCGCCAGCATCACGCACATGTTTTGCTGCTAATTGAATAAATTGTTCAGGAATATCAGGTAATGACTCATTGGCAAGAATAGGACAAATTAACATAGCAGCTAAACCAATACCTTCAGTATTAAATTCATCAATTGCTTGCTTTACTTTATTGGCATAGGCAAGCCCTAATGCCTTTCCCGTTAAGCCACCTAATGGGCGGTAGCTATCGGGTGTCGGAATAGACTTTACATTACAACCCTTTACTTGCCCTTGGTGAAATTGAGTCGCTATTTCATCTACAACCGTAGTGTTACCATGATAAGCATCATCAGTACAAATTATGCCCATTTTTCCGGTATGCTCGCGGGCCATTCTAATGGCAATATCATTAGACTCACTCCCCGTACAGGTCATCACTAACATATTAAGACTTTCATCAAACGTTGAGAGCAATCGCTCTGAATAATCTATGATAGTTTCATGCAAATAACGAGTATGCACATTTAACGTTTGCACTTGCTCAGTTATACGTTTTACAACATAAGGATGGCAATGTCCTACTGTCGGTACATTGTTATACATATCGAGGTATTTTTTGCCATCAGCATCATAGAGCCAGACGCCTTCACCTTTAACAATATGAATAGGCTTGTCATAAAATAACGGGGCATATTGACTCATAGCCCGATAACGCCTAGCGAGTAGTTCATTATTATTCATTAAATAGTACCTTAATTAATTGGCAGAGCTTGACGCATTACACTCGATATAACTCATGGTGGTTTGGTCTAATACATGTTCAATTTGATTATCACCAGTAGGACCCGACTGGTAATGCAGGCGAACTGCTTTACCCACTAAGTCAGCCGTTAAAGGGTGCCCTTCAAGGCTTAAATGATAATTTTCTACCCATGTTTTTTTTACTGTGTTCGAATTCATAAAGTACCTATATACCTGCTCCGCTTGAAGATGCTCATTTTAGGAAGTTTGAGCGATTCATAATCAAGGCACATTTTTTATTAAGGGTTATTCCCTTAAAAAGAAATGTAACGCAGAGTATGATTTGCTCAACCTTCCCCCGAGGGGCTGGTTTAGCAACGCTTTATGCTGCGTTATTGATTTAGACAAGGGAGCAACCATTCTCTTCAATCAATGCCTTGCCTAAAGGCGTTGCTAATTCCAGCTGAATCATGCATCTTCAGGTGGAACGGGTATATGCATTTAAAGCAAACAATAATTTCTCAAAAATACGCTCGTAAAGATATAAACCAAAAGGTTGATTCTAGCTAAAACTGTGTTATTGAAATTATGCTGATGCACCTCTTTCATAAAAATCATTCAGTACCATTGGGCTTTCGGGCAACGTAGAACCGCCATCAACAACGATCGTTTGTCCTGTTATGTAAGATGTTTCATCGGATGCCAAAAATAGCATTGCATTGGCAATATCTTCTGGTTTGCCCAATGCACCTTTTGGAATTTGAGAGGCCATTTCCTTAAGACCTTCCTCTCCTGCCAATAACGACATAGCTTGGGTGAGTATATAACCTGGTTCAACACCGTTTACGGTAATATTTTCACGTGCAAGTTCTAAAGAAGCTGTTCGAATAAAGCCATTTAATCCTGCTTTTGAAGCAGCATAATGAGTTGTAAGTGGCATCGCGACCCTAGGACCCGTAACCGATGAGGTATAGATCAAACGGCCACCACCTTGCGTGCGAAAATGTGGTAGAGAAGCCTGTGCTATCCAGAAAGAGGCTTTAAGATTTACCGCTAAGGTATGATCCAAGTTTTCATCCGATAACTCTTCAAGTGATACCATTGGAAAAACAGCTGCGTTATGAATAACGATATCGAGTTGACCATAGTGCGCTACAGTTTCAGCTACGATGCTGTTAACCTGTTCCCTGCTACCAACATCTGCCTGTATTAACAAAGCTTCACCACCAGCAGCTATAATATCATTAACAGTTTGCTGACCATTTTCTCTAGTTCGAGTAGCAACAACAACTTTAGCACCTGCAGCCGCAAAAATTTTAGCTATACCTTCACCAATACCTTGTCCTGCACCCGTTACGATAACCACTTTATCTTGCAAGTTTCCTAGCATATTCATCTCCTATTTAACATTTAAAAATAAATAACCTGAACTCGGTTTAAGAGATATTTAACAAATTGAAATATATATACAAAATTAATTTGTAGGAACTCTAGCTTGATAATTTTTCTTAATTCAAAGTAAATTTCGCGTCAATAGCTAGCCTATTGCGAGTGAATTTAACGCAGAAATAAGTAAAAATAACTGCTAGAGAAACATTTGTTAAGCCGAGCTCAGGTTAAATAGAATGTATAATAAAGAATGGTTTTATACGTAACAATCAACCCAAAGGTGGACAAAACGATACTCACTAGCAATGTTCTGAATTACTATTTTCATTTCCATAAGAAGGTGGCGCATAAAGCAAATATAGATCTTGTCGCGCTAAATATGGGAGATGTGTGTCTTTAACATAGGGCTAGTAGAGGGAATCATGCTGATTTAGTTAAAAGCGTGGAACTTTGCATTTACCGTCGCCTTCACTATTGTCGTTCTAGTTTCCCCTCTGGTGAAAAGACTAGTACACCTTGTAATCAAAAACGGGTGACTAACTCACCATTATTTTCCCCCACAGAGAATATGTCTATAGTAAGTTTTTATATAGCGTAAATAATCAAAGAGTAGCTTTAGCTTCAAACCCAAGTTAAGGTCAAGTAAACATAAGTCTGCTATATCTGCACTTAAAGGGTAAACCAACTGTAAAATGATGAAATTAAAATTACTTTATCTAATTATCTTACTGTCAATTTGTTTCAATTGTACTAGTACAGAAATAAGTAGTAAGGCGTTTTTATGTGTGCCAGAAGCCCCCCCTTATTCTGGCTCAAAGCTCCCTAACGGTGGTCCATTAACTAAAGTAGTGGTTGAAGCACTACGTTTAGCTAAAATCAATGTTGAAATAAGATACGCGCCATGGGCTAGAATTCTGCACGATGCTGAAAATGGAAACTGTTTAATTCTTGGTTTATGGTCAACAAAGCAAAGAAGAGCCATTTTTCACTTTTCAACTCACCCAATTGTTAAACAAACGCTAGGGTTATACACAATTAATAAAAAAAACTTTACAGAGATTGATAATGGAATATTGGCTGTCGAAAGATCCAGTTATATTTCAGAGTCTTTAAAGCAACAAGCAGCAGAGCTATACGAAATAACATCCGTTAAGCAAGGATTGGAAATGCTGGCTAAATCACGTGTTGATGCACTTTACGGTGAGATGGGGCATATTAACTATTTAATCCATCTTGATGATGTTTTCAACAATAAAAATAATATATCTTTTCAAACATTAGAAACAAAACTGGCTTTTTTAGCCATATCAAAAAGTAACCCTCATGCCATCAGTATTTTAAAATTATTTGATAGAAATATAGAAGCCGCTTTTAAACAGGCAAATATAACTAACAATAGCTGGGTTCCTGTAGAGCGCCATGACTAACGTTAATCACATAGTTGTGGCTTAAAACCGTCTATCAACAATTATAATGTTCCATCACTGTTGATTTCAGAGAATATTTTGGCTAGCAGTTTTGCTCTTGAGTTGACGTCAAGTTTTGTAAAAATATGGATTAAATGCGTTTTAACGGTTGCAAGACTGATGGATAACTCTTTAGCGACTATTTTATTTTCAGCGCCTGCCATCACCCACTCTAAAACATCTAATTCTCTATCGGTAAGGCCATAATTTTGACTGATCGATTCTCGTTGAGATATACGAACAGGTAGATAAATTAAGTTAATAGCATATTCTAAAAACTGCTGAATTTTTTCTAACTCTTTAATTTCTTCCTTACTAAACTTTGACAGCGTTGCGTCACGCATCATAGTTAGTACGGCAATAATTATTCCATCACACCTAAAAAACATATCGCAGGCATGCTCAATATTCATCGGTTTAAGAAAGTCTTTATAATAAATTGATTGGCGAAATGTCTGTTCTCGATAGAGATCTTCCAAACAAACAACAGACTCACTACGGTTAACAAATCGGCTTGGATGAGATAGGTCTAGGTTTTTATAGTGAGATCTATACGCCTGATCTGACTTTTCATCAACGCCTTGTAATACAATACCTTTTTGCTGCATATCAGGATCAATTAGATAAAATGCAGAAGAGGTTAATGAAAAAAGACCGTTGACTAATTCTAAGCTTTCTAGTTGAAAGTGATTAGGAAACTGTGATGAACGTAAATCTTTGTTCGGCATGTTTTATATCTCGTATACTGCGTAAATTTATTTTAACACCTTAAAGATGAATAAAACACTAAGCCACCATACGACAGACTATTTTAATCGCTATGGTAATATTATTTTTGCTATAAGCCTGAGTATATACCCATGCCACTTGAAGATGCTCGTTTCAGGAAGTCTGAGCTATTCATAATCAAGGCACATTTTTTTATTAAGGGTTATTCAGGAGAATATGCTCCTGCATTCTCTAATAAGCTACATCCATGTAGCGTCCTTAAAAAGAAATGTAACGCAGAATCTGATTTGCTCAGCCTTTCCCAAGGGCTGGTTTAGAAACGCTTTATGCTGCGTTATTGATTTTGACAAGGGAACAACCATTCTCTTCAATCAATACCTTGCTTAAAGGCGTTTCTAATTCCAGCTGAATCATGCTCCTTCAGGTGGTATGGGTATAAATAACCTGAGCTCGGCTTAACAAATATTTCTCTAGCAGTTATTTTTACTTACGTCTGCGTTAAATTCACTTGCAATAGGCAAGCTATTGACGCGTAAATTTGCCTTGAACAAGCAAAACTATCAAGCTAGAGATAGTATAAATTAATTTGTAGTTTTATTTCAATATGTTAACCATCTCTTAAACCGAGTTCAGGTTAAGTAATTAAAGCAATACCAGTATGAGCTTACCCTAGGGCCTACAAACGACCTTAGACTAAGTTTTAATCCATCAAATTAATAATGATCAAATTAATAATGGTCAAAATTAAAGACGATCAAATCGATAAGGGCTTGGATCAATAATTGGTTCAACGTTAGCAATTAAGTCTGCTGCTAATTGCCCTGCCGCTGGCCCCGTACCAAAACCATGTCCAGAGAAAGCAGTAGCAATCGTCAGGCCAGGAATAGACTTAATCTTATCAATAACAGGATTAGAATCTGGTGTCACGTCAATAAGACCTGCCCAAGCTTCTTCAATTTCTGCATTTTTGAATGCTGGCCAAGCATTGCTTAGATTATCTAACGCCTGCTGATTCAAATAAGTACTAATTTGAGGATCTATCGCACGTACTTTTTCAAAAGGTGAAGGACCTTTTGGTCCCCAATTTCGAGCGAGTCCCAAATCTTTAAAGAAGTCTTTGCCAATTTTTACTTTTAAGAAACTATATTGCGTGCGAAGTTGCTCAAGATACCGGTGACCAATTAATAAATGATCAAGGACAATGGGTGCAACAAGCTTACCACGTTGGGTAATAATAAAGCCGCCATCTTGATGCTTTCTAAAAGAAAAGTCTGGTCCACCAACCGCTATATCAGTTGGTCCTTCCATTGGTTTTGTTCGTAATACAGAACAGATTAACGGCAGTGTTGGCAATGAAACACCAAGGTTTCCTAAAAAACGTCTAGACCACGCCCCGCCCGCAAGCAATACTTGATCACAGCGAATTTCGCCTTTCTCAGTCATTACACCACTTATTTTCCCGTCTTCCTTAGACAAGGTACGTACCGCACAATTTTGAATAATAACAGCGCCTTTTTCAACAGCCGCTTTAGCAATTGCTGAGGTTGCAATAGCAGGTTCTGCATACCCATCAGAAGGGGTATAAAGACCGCCAAGCCACTCACCTTCCCCACCAGGGGCAAGTTGATCAACTTCTTGCGCACTTAGCATTTTTGAGTCTAACGAAAGCGACTCTACTGATTTCAACCAATCTCGATGCATTGACATCTGCACCTCAGTTTTCGCCAAAAACATAATACCCGCTTGCTTATACCCTACATCACGACCAACTCGACTAGGCATTTCTGCCCACAGTTTATCAGCAGCTACCGCTAAGGGTACATCATCTAAATGACGATTAGTTTTGCGTATCCAGCCTAAATTTCGTGAAGATTGCTCTCCGCCAATCTGCCCCTTTTCCAATAGCACTACGGGAATATTTCGTTCAGCTAACGCTAGAGCGGCAGTTACACCGACAATGCCACCACCAATGATCACTACGCTTGTTGAATCGGGAAGTTGATCTTTTGTTTCAACTACTTCGAGTGTTTTAGTCATAAATTAATTCCTGAAGGTTAAGGATGTCAGTGCATTTGCTCTAACATCTCCATTGCTATTAGCCAATAGTGATTTCTTCAACGTCTGCTGTAGAAGCACCGCGATACGCTGTTACTTCTATTTCAACTTTATAAGTTGTTGAACCTAACGGTGGGCAGGTTGCTGTTGATGCTGGATTAACCCCTTTGAATTTAGTACCAATGTAGGCCATAACATCATGAATATGTGCTGGATCTTGAATAAAAACACGAGAGACAATAACATCAGCAAGCGTAGCGTCTACCGCAGCCAGAGCTCGTTCAATATTGTTGAAAACTTGTTCTGTTTGCTCGATAACATCTTCAGGGATTTCTTGTGTATCTGGATTACGACCCGCACTGTTAGAAACATAAATCATGTTATCAACCATGACTAAGCGAGAGTAACTTGCGATTTCTTCAAATTTCGAACCTGTTTTAACTTTTATAATCTTAGTCATATGATTTTCCTAGAATTTAATTTTATTCAATTTTAAAAAATGATGATAAAAACGGTTTGCTGATTATTCACAATAAACCCTCAACATAATTCCGCTTTAGCGTAATACGGGCTCGTCCCATAAGTTCAGCTTCACCCCTATGCCTTTTTCTAACGCATTACGGTAGACTACAGTTGCCCATGCGACATCTTCCACTGGCATGCCACCCACGGATAGAATGATGATTTCTTCATCGTTTTGACGACCTAGTGCATTTCCTGAAACAATTTGGCCAAGATCTTCTATATCGTCATGAGTTAACTTACCCTCTTCAATCATATCCATACAACGCATACCGACTAGAGGAATAACGTTATGAGCTGGTTTAGGTACTTCTGAATACCAAGCTTCATACAGGCCGGTGTTATCAAGAACTTTACGAACGTCTGCTTTCTCCATAGCACCATCTAAGCTGCAGCTTGCTGGCATGGCTAAGAAAGCTCCGGGTTTAACCCATTCTCGTTTAATCATTGGGTAAGTTGAAGGATCACCTACTCGGCCAGAATTACAAAAACTCACTAAGTCTGAGTCACGAACTACAGCTTCAATACTATCTACTGTTTGAATCGTCGTTATCTGAGGAAAGGTTTCCTTTACCCAAGCGATAAAGCTATCCAAATTTTTCTGTCCACGACCTCTTACTTTAATCGTGTCAACTTTTGGACAAGCGGCAATAAAGGCGGCAACGGTTGTTTTACCCATAACACCAGGGCCAAGAAGACCAATTACCTTAGAATCTTCTCGAGCAAGATGACGTGCACCAACACCTGGAATAGCACCTGTTCGATAAGCAGAAAGCAAGTTAGCTGACATGTAGGCTAAAGGAGCACCCGTATCAATGTCATTTAGAATCATCATCAAAATAGAACGTGGTAATCCCTTTTCACGGTTTGCTGTGTTTGAGCTATACCATTTCACACCAGACGTTTGGAAATTACCACCAAGATAAGCTGGCATAGCCATCAAACGACGATCTTCTGTTGGTTTAGGCATTGTCGGAAAAGGTGACTCATCGGGAAAGGTAATCATTGCACCGTGAGAATCGTTGTTAGGACCAGCCATACGGTAGTCACCTTTGTACAAGAGAGTAAACATCTCTTCCATAGTGTCCACACAAAGCGGCATATCTGTAACGCCGGCTTTAATCATGTCGGGTTCAGAAAGGTAAATAAAATCGATCTTAGTGTTTTGGGACATAGGCCTACCTATAAAAATGAAGCTGATGTGCTATTTTGCGTTACCTACTAATTGCCAACAAATAGTAGGTAATGCATCAATAACTTAATTAGAAATTTATTTTATATTGACTAGTCTTGGTATAAAATGTCCCCTTAGGGACATTTTTAACGGAATATATACAGCGATTAGAAAATGCTAATGGAACTCTAAATTAGAATGAACTTAAGAGAGTTAGTGTCTGTGTCTCATGTTAAAATAACTGAAAATATCCGGGAGTGAGAGAATGAGTAATACTAGCCTATACAAAATGTTACCTTCTCTTATTAGCAGTATAGGAGAACGCTACTTCTATGATCGGGTGGTATGTTCTATTCAAGACTTAGGCCCTGTTTCTAATGCCAGAATCATTAGCTATCCAAAAACAGGTCAACCTACTTTCTTGGATGGCGATTCAATGTCAGAAATTGACAGAATGTACTGTGAGTCAGCGTATTTGCTAGACCCTATATACGATGTTATTTATTATAAAAATCATAAAGAACTCGTTACCTTAGACAGTATTGTCAATGATGACTTTTGCAACTCCACTTACTATGATACTTTTTATCAACGCCTTGGTTTATCCAATGAAACCAATATTGTCATCGGCACCAACGATGACACTAAAATATGTATTGTTTATACAACAAAAGATAATTATCTTACTCAGCAAGTCACTAATAACGACTTAAATACTTATTTAGATTCTATTAAATCCGCAATTATTACTCACGAGCGTATTGGAAACCTAATAGAAAAAAGCCCACCAATGGGCTATGCAGGTCTAAATTACAATAATAATAATCGTCTCACTCGTTTTGAATCATCCAATCTCACTAAACGAGAAAAAGAAATTGTCGAGCTCATTTTGGACGGCTTATCGTCTGTTGTTATTGCTGAGAAATGCTTCATTTCCGAAGGGACGGTTAAAAACCATCGAAAAAATATCTATCGAAAACTGGATATCAAGTCTCAAGCTGAATTATTTCACCATTTTATTTAATATAAATAAACCGCAAAGAAGTACGGATTCTGCGAGTAAAGAAGCCATTGTGATGAAATAACAATCAATAGACTTTCGATAACATTTAGTTAAATGAATAGCGAATGCAAAGCTGAATACTCAATGAATAATTGGCTCACATTATCCACATAACTTATAACGTTGAGAGCTTATTAATCTCAATAAAAACTTTGGCAAGTAACTTGGCTCTTGAATTAACACTAAATTTTGCATATATATGTAATAAATGTGTTTTTACTGTTGCAAGGCTAATTGATAGTTCTTTTGCCACTATTTTATTTTCAACTCCTCCAATAACCCACTCTAAAACATCTAATTCTCTGTCTGTTAATCCATAGCTATTACTAATTGATTCTCGTTGAGATATGCGTGCAGGCAAGTAAACCAAATTAATTGCATACTCCAAAAAACGCTGTATTTCTGATAACTTAGCTATTTCACCCTCATCAAACTTTAATAGTGATGAATCACGCAACATGGTAAGTACCGCAATAATTTTTCCATCACACCTAAAAAACATATCGCATGCATGCTCAATATTCATAGGTTGAAGGAAATCTTGATAATATACCGATTGGCGAAATGTTTGAGTTCTATATAAATCTTCTAAACAAACAACAGTTTCACTGCGATTTACAAACCGACTAGGATGGGATAAATCCAAATCCTTATAGATTGTTTTATAGGCTTTATCTGATTCTTTACTGATACCTTGTAATACAATACCTTTCTGCTGCATATTAGGATCTATAAGATAGAATGCAGAAGAGCTTATATCAAAGAGTCCATTGATTAATGCTAAGCTTTCTACTTGAAAGTGATTAGGGAATTGTGATGTTCGTAGCTCTTTATTTGTCATTTTTTTATCTCATTTACTGTGCATACCCTCCCATTAATCACGAGTAAAGTACCGCCATAGTGTAACTCTTGCGATAAGCTAACGATAAGGCCAAATGAAATAATGAATGATCTATTCATTATTTCAATTGGTATAACAAGCGTTAAAAAAGCAATGGTAGCGTTATAATTAACCTAATGAAGTCGCACCAACAGCGTCACAAGCACTTGATTTCTGAGCACGAATTCCAGGTATTAATAATACGACCGCAACAACAAATAAACCTATTGCAAGACTATTAATTAAATCGAAACCGCCAACATCAAGTAATAAGGCAGCTAGCGCTGGCCCAATAGCATAACCGACAAATTGTAGTGTCACCCCGAAGGTCACCATACGCCCTTTGCTATCAAAATCTGATAATAACGCCATTAAATATGGCATTGTGAGATTCCATAAACCGTTAAACAGACAAACCGCAACAATAAATCCTATTGCAGAAGGTACACCAAGTAATAAGGCAATACCTACAGCCCCCCCTAAAATACCAATAGTCAAAGGTAATAAACGACCATAACGCCCTTCAAAAAACACTGCCATAGATGCCCCTAAAACACCGCAAAATTGTGAGGCCGTTAATCCATTAGCCACCGTTTGTTCGGCAATGCCTGCTTCTACGCCCAAGACAAACATATATACCCATACTAAGCCAATAGCAACGTTATAAAACAATACGCCCGATAAGGTTATCAATTTAGTTGAGCGAGGGTAGGTTTTCCCCCTGTCAGCTAATTCGTCATGGGCTTGATGAGAACAAGGTAAATTTGAAACAAAAAACAATCCGCTCAGACAAAATAAACCAAAAAACATTAACACACCTTCAACCCCTACCCAGGAAAAAGCGGTTGGCATAACCAATAACCCCAAAGCACCGTAGCCAAGTACTGCAACAAGTATATAGCCCATATTACGATCAGCTCTCTGTGTTATCCCCATCATAGTAAAAGAGAAAACCATGATGCCACCAGAGCCTAAGCCCGTGATAAAGCGCATAATCATTAATGAGTTGGCATCTGTCATCAGTAAGGAAAGAAAATTACCAACACCCGCCAGAATAAGAAATATTCCTATCAATACACGCCAGTTAAATCGGTTCAATACAAAATTAATACCGATAGCAGTAGAGGCAACACCAAACATTTCTGCCGAGGCAATTAGCCCTGCTTGCTCATCGCTATATCCCATATATTCAACCAACCCCTGCACATAGGCGGGTTGAACGATAAACATACAAGGACCTATAACGGCAATAACGATAATAGCAATGATAGCTTTAACCGTATTAACATCAATGATTGTAGAGCAACTGCCCCAATAACTTGAATCTGTGCTTGTACCTGAATAAGACATACATGCTTCCTCTCTTGGCTAATTCTTTGGTTATTAATATATGATTAAAAGGTTTGAGAAATAAAAATACCGCCTCATAAGGGCGGCATAATCACGTTTATTTATCGACTTCAGTAAATGCTATATTTAGCGCTTCAACAAGTTGGTCACAATGTGTCTGTTGGAAAATTAATGGCGGTGACAAAATAATTTTTGTACCTACTGGGCGAATTAAAACACCCGCAGCACGTGCTGCAGCAGCAATTTCATTTGCAAAACCACTAGTTGGGTCGATTGGCTCTCGAGTTTCTTTATCAGTCACTAAATCGATAGCAATCATTAACCCTTTACCTCTAACCTCACCTACCGATTTAAACTTTTCTACCATAGGTTGTAGAGCATTAAGTAAATAAGCTCCCTGAACTTTAGCATTCCCTGGTAAGTCTTCTTTTTCAACAATATTCAATGCTTCAATACCCGCAGCACAAGCAACAGGATGACCTGAATAGGTCAAGCCAGTCATAATAACACCATTAAAATCAGCGTTATCATCCCATGCTTTTTCCATACGCTCATTGATCATTACAGCGCCCAAGGGGATATAACCTGATGACAGGCCTTTAGCCAAACACATCATATCTGGTGCAACACCCCAACCACGGCTACCAAACATACAGCCAGAGCGACCAAAGCCAGTAACCACTTCATCAGCAATCAATAAAATGCCATATTTATCACACATTTCGCGTACTAAAGGCCAGTACGTTTCAGGCGGAACAATAACACCACCAGCACCTAAAATTGGCTCAGCAATAAAGGCAGCAATGGTATCGGGCATTTGATGCTGTATTTCACGCTCTAATTGCTCAACACAAAGTTTAGCTAGTTCATCAGGATCTTCACAATTCCAAGGGTTACGATATAACCAAGGAGTATCCAATTGAGTAACACCGCCTAACAATGGTTCATAATTACGTCTAAAAACGTTAAGCCCACCAACAGAGGCTCCGCCAAAATGCACGCCATGATATGAGTTTTTCAATGATATGAATTTTTTACGTTCTGGCTCACCGTTAATCATATGAAATTGACGTGCTAATTTTAATGCGGTTTCAACTGAGTCTGAACCACCTGAAGTAAAAAAGGCTTTTGTCATTTTTTCTGGTTTAGTCAAGCTCACTAACTTAGCCGCTAACTCCGTCGCACGAGGATGAGAAATACCATCAAATAATTGAAAATATTCCAATTCATCAAGCTGGTTCATTATTGCTTGTTTCATTTCAGGTCTGTTGTGCCCAACGTTAACACACCATAACCCAGCAACACCGTCTAACAGCTTTTGGCCTTTGTCATCAGTAATATAAACGCCATCACCACTAACGATATGAATTGGTTCTCTCTGTTTTGCTTCATTTGGATGCAACATCGGATGCCAAAAATCTTTTGAATAATCTGTCATATTTTCTCTACGCTTAATAATATATAAGTGAGTAGGCATGTCTATTAAACACGCCTACTTCACGTTATTGGTAATTTTTTACATGCCTATGTACATAGCTCAGGAACGTCATTCCCGTAGTTACTTAAGCGGGAATATTAGCCTACAGTGACGAGATCTTCGATTAAAACACCTCGATGATGACGGTTATAATTAAATTCTGAGTAAACTACATAAGCACTAATTTTTATAACGGTACTTTTACTTAAAAATATGCATTGCTTGCATGGTGGTATATTCATGAAGCCCTTCTTGGCCGAACTCCACGCCGATACCTGAAGATTTAACACCACCAAACGGCACATGCGGTAACAACTGTCCATGACCATTTATCCATACACTACCACTTTCAATACGGGCAGCAATTGACTTAGCCTGCTCGACATCTTTTGACCATACTGAGCCACCTAATCCAAATTCTGAACGGTTAGCCTGTGCTATAGCATCTTCAACATCGCTATATTTAATAATAGGTAATGCTGGACCAAACTGCTCTTCATCAACAATGCGCATACCTTCAACCGCATTCGCCACTAACGTTAATGGATAAAAGTAGCCCTTACCCGGTAACGCTTCCCCGCCACAAAGAATGCTGGCACCACTATTTCTAGCATCTTCAACTAATTCTGCAACAAGGTTAAATTGACGTTTATTTTGAATTGGCCCAAAAATATTATTTTCATCCAAACCATCGCCCATCGGCATATTGATAGCTATTTCCGTTAATGCTTCACAGACTTGCTCATAAACATCTTCATGCACATAAAGGCGCTTTAATGCCGCACAAGTTTGACCGTTGTTAATAAATGCTCCCCAAAATAAACCTTCGGCGATTTCTTTAGCATCAACATCAGGTAAAACAATACCAGCATCATTGCCACCTAACTCAAGTGTTAGCCTTTTTAAGCTCTCTGCTGCATTTTTCATTACAACTTTACCGACAGGCGTAGAACCGGTAAAAACGACTTTATGGATGCCTTGATGAGATGATAATTGATGCCCTACATGCCCAGTGATCACACTTAATACACCACTAGGAAGTGCTTTATTTAAAATATCAACCATCAGTAAAGTACTTAATGGAGTCAAGTTAGCTGGCTTAATAACCACAGTACAACCTACCCGAATTGCTGGAGCCAAATGCCAAATAGCAATCATTAGAGGCCAATTCCAAGGAGTGATAGATGCAACAACTCCTACAGGCTTTCTAAATAATAAGGCTTGACGCTCATCACCATCTTCTAACACCTTAGTTTCAATAGTCATAGCTGCAGTCGCTCTTAACCAGCCAACCACCGCTTCAACTTCAAATTCAGAGCCAACTCCTTTTAACGGTTTACCTTGTTCTTGAGTCAATATTTTTGCTAATTCATCGGCATTTTCGGCAACCAAATCAGCCATTTTATTTAATGCGCCTACGCGAACTTGATCACTGGTTTGAGACCATGACTTGAACGCTACATTTGCTGCAGATACTGTACTTTCTAACTGTTCTTCAGTGGAGTTAGGACAAGTATCAAGCAGTTGCCCTGTTGATGGATTGATTACGTCAAAAGTTGTTGGATTCATAAATTACCTCTTAGGTTTATTTCTTTTATATATTTAATAGGATTTTGCTCAAAACTATGCACTATTGATTAAGGATAATAACGCCATTCTCTTGTACATAGGATTTCCATAGCGTTAACATTTCGGTTAGTTTGTCTGGATACTGCTTCGCTAAATCATTCACTTCAGTGGGATCTGACGCCAAGTTAAATAATTGCCACTCTCTTGCAGATACTAATGCTTCATGACCAACAGTATCTGGACTATAATAAATCTTCCAATCACCAGAGCGTAAAGCTCGATAATCGTTCAGCTCCCAGCCAGTATAATTTTGACGACGCTTAATGGTGTTACTTTCTGCGGTTAATAAAGGTAGTATCGAATCACCTTGCATCGCTACCACTTCACGTCCTTGATATTTACCCGTACCTGGGTGTTTAATATCCGCAAGTTCAAGCAATGTAGACATGACATCTTTAACATGAATAAATGTTTGGTTATTTTTTTGTGCAGGAAAGGCTTTCGGGTAATGGAAAAAAGCAGGAACGCGCAATCCACCTTGCGAGGTGTACCCCTTAAACATACGAAGTGGCGCACTACCGGCTCTTGCCCACGCAGATCCTAACCAAACATAAGAATCAGCATTACCAATATTGTCAAAAGTATTGTTACAACAGTTAGTTATCCATTTAGTGAAACCCGGTAAATATTCAGCAATATTATTACCTTCTGGGCCATTATCTGACATGAAAACAATAAGCGTGTTGTCGTATTGATTAGTTGATTTTAAATAGCTCACTAACTTGCCAACGTATTGGTCAAGATCATCAATCATGGCCGCATAAATTTCCATAATTCGAGCTTGTCGTTTTTGCTCTTTTGGCGTGAGTTCTTGCCAAGGTTTAACGTCTAACGTGTGGGGAAAAGCTTTTGTTTCTTCGTCATATAGACCTAATGCTTGTAAACTTTTTAGTCGTTGTTTATGTAATACATCGTAGCCTTTATCGTATTTTCCTTTATATTTTTCAATAGAAGCACGTGGAGCTTGCAATGGCCAATGCGGGGCAGTGTAGGCTAAATAAGCAAAAAATGGCGCTCCGGTTTTACGATCCTTTTCGATATAGTCAATCATGGTATTGGTATAAAACTGAGTGCTATAAAAATCATGCGGTAATTTACCAACTTTCTCTTTACCTTGACGATAGTTTGCGTCACCCGCACCAAAGATTCGTAATTTATTACTGAACGCACCAGCGCCACCATCGGTTAAAACAAATGATTGTTCAAAACCACGTGCTGCAGGGCTCGTTTCAGCATCATGTCCTAAATGCCATTTACCTGTCATATAAGTATGGTAACCAGCGTTTTTGAACAATTCAGGTAAAGACGCTACTCTGGTATTTAAATACCCCTCATAACCAGGCTTCCCTTCAATATCAGCGGTTAAATCCTCTGCCATATTGCCAAGTCCGGCGATATGATTATCCGTGCCAGAAAGCAGCATTGAACGAGTGGGTGAACAAGTTGGTGCTGCATGAAAGTTATTTAGTACAACTGCTGTATTGGCAAGCGCATCTAGATTTGGTGTATTAATCTCACTACCCAAATAACCTAAATCATTAAAACCTAGATCATCAGCGACAATAACGATAATATTGGGTCGCGAACTTTCTGAGCTTAGGTTGGCAGCCGGCACGGTATGGGTAAAAAAAACACCAATACTTGCAACGATTGTTAAAGCAATTTTTAGACTCTTTTCTCGATAATTAACTAGCATACCCATCACTACAACACCTCAATAAAATTCATCACACATAACATCAACCCGACGTGGTAACTCGTTCATAGCTATTGAACCACCAATCGACCTTGCTAAAGCTTTTTCATTTCCATTATCAATAATAATAAAACTTTACATTTAACTAAGTATCTAAATGTCATTACTATGCTAAAAGCTAAACCCTCAAGCTTACTTAACACGTTAACAATATTTAAAACACCTTCCTATCAACCATAAGGTTGATGTGCTTGCTTGCTGAGTAAATAGATGTCTCAATCACCTATATTTTCATTTTACACAAATCAAAAATTTCTTTTAGGAACATCACAAAAGTGAACATATTTACTGCAAAATAATATGCTGCTCTTTTATTACCCCTTCTTACTTTATTAACATGTTAATAAATACTAGTGTTTTTTACATCAGCCAAAGGGTTGATAGTAAATTTGCAAGCAGGTAGCTTCACTAGGTTGCTAATGTAGACGCATTTAAAGCATGGTAATTAGCTTTTCATGCTGTGTTTCAATATCCCCACACATAATTAATGATGAATTTCCCTGCGCTTTAAGCAGTGTTCTGATTAAGGTACTTTTCTATGAACTACTATTCTAATTAGTTCATATAAAAATAATTTGATACTTTTCCAGATAAACAAAGGCGTTCTAACAGATATTTTTGCTAAAAATCTTCACATCAACCTTTTGGTGGATATAAAGAGACCTTGATTATTGTTAACGTGTTAACTATGTTTAAGGGAGATAGTTTTTTAACAGAAGAATAGCAGTCAATTTTAAGCATATTGATAAAAGAAGTAACTATAAGTAAAAACATAATCGGGGAATAAATACTATGAATAAAAACAAACTATCAACAATAATAGCTATTGCGTTAGCTACAACGACAGTAAGCCCATTATATGCAGCAGAGGAGACAAAGAAAGAAAAAAGTATACTTGAAGTAATTCAAGTTACTGCAACTAAACGTTCTGAATCGATCCAAACTGTTCCAGTTTCAGTATCAGCATTAAGCGGTGGACAACTAGATGCATTAGGCTTAAGTGATACAACTGAAATTACTCAACAAATCCCTGGTTTTCAAGTAAATGCTTTCTCACCTCAACTTACTATCTTTAATTTAAGGGGTATTTCACAAAATAGCTTTATTGATAATCTAGAAGCGCCTATTGCTGTTTACCAAGATGAATCATATATTTCCAGCATGAATGCGATCTCTGGACAAATGTTTGATATTGAAAGGGTTGAAGTATTACGTGGACCTCAAGGAACATTATTCGGAAGAAACGCAACAGGTGGCTTAGTACATTATATTAGTGCAGGGGCACACGACGATTACACCAATGGTTATATAGAGTTAGGGTTAGGTTCATTTAACAGACAAATTCTTGAAGGTGCTATTGGCGGCGAATTAGCCGATAATGTTCGTGGCCGTTTTGCTTTTCGTCATGAAACAGCCGATGGTTACATTGAAGCAGATACAAGTATTCCAACGGTAGACCCTCGCGCAATTGGTGGTGCTGACGGTTACGGTATGAGAGCCACTATTGAAGTGGACTTTTCAGATACTCTAATAGGTACATTTATTGCTAAATACTCAAAAGATGACGATGTACCTACTGGCGGATATGCTTTTGAAAACTGTCCTCTCGATGCTGATGGTTTCTGTGATGTAGACATTCATGGTCGTGCTATTGTAACGGGTGGAGTAGCTTCTGGTGATGTGCATAAACATCAAAATGACACTCAAGGTTTTTTAGACAGAGAAGTACAGAACTATACCGCAAAATTTGTAAAAGATTTTGATGATGTAGAGCTTGTTTCTATTACCAATTATATGTCTATGGAGAAAAGCTACCTAGAAGATGGTGATGCATTTCCTGTCCCTATTGTTACTTTTGGCCAAGATGCAGAAATAAAGCAATTTTCACAAGAATTGCGTTTATCTGGTATTAATGGCGCGTTAAAGTGGCAAATTGGTGCTTTCTACATGGACTTCGAGCTTGATGGCACAACTACCACATTGGGTGCACCAAACATTGATTTATCTTTTGAGCTAGCTGACGCAGGCCTGATTAGCAAGCCTGTTGTTGGTGATGACAACCCCTTCGATGGATTTTCAAGCAGGCCTTTTGTTGAGTCGGTTGAGAACTCATCTATTTTTGGACAAATTGATTACAGTTTGACTGAACAAACAACATTAACGGCTGGTCTTCGCTATTCAAAAGATGAAAAAGAAATTAACTGGAGTGCTTACTTCACTTCTGACGATCAAAGTGACCCTGTACTATATGGTGCTACGGAAAATACGGGCGTTGCGGAAGCTGGCTTACTGAACTTTTTCACGGAAGATACCATAGACTATAGTGATTATGCTGCTCGTTTATCACTAGCACATCAATTTAATGATGATGTGATGGGCTTTGTTTCATGGAATAGAGGCATTAAAGGCGGTAACTGGACGTTATCTTCTGGTGTATCTCCAGATAGATTCGTTCACGACCCTGAAATATTAAACTCTTATGAAGCGGGCTTTAAAGCAAGTATAACGGAATCTACTCGTTTAAATGCGACTGTTTTCTATTATGACTATGATGATTATCAAACATTTGTATCTGTTCCTCCAGGTCAAACTTCACCTAACCCACAAGTAGGCAACTCAGACGCTAAATCAGCGGGTGCTGAGTTTGAATTAGTAAGCTCTGTTACTGACAATCTAGATGTCATGTTTGGCCTATCTGTAATTAATTCAAAAGTTGAAGCTGTAGAAGCCGGTGGTGTTCCTATACTGGATGCTGAATTCCCTAGTGCCCCAGCAATTTCTGGTAACTATTTAGCTCGCCACTATACTGAAATAGGAGAAGCAAATTTTGTTATTCAATTTGATGGCGCATTTTATGGTGAACAATTCTTAGAAGTGACCAATGGCCCTGGTACAAAGCAACATGGCTATAATATTTCAAACCTTAGCTTTTCTTATGACACTGAAAGTTGGAGTATAAGTTTAAAGTCTAAAAACATTTTCGATGTTATCTACAAAGCTTATACGCTTGATCTAGGTGTTTTAGGTGCTACTAGCTACTATGCTCCGGGTAGAACATTCTTAGCGACAGTTACGTATAACTTTTAGATGATATATACCCGTTATCAAAGGCGATAGCGTTATAATGATTAGCCTGTGAAAAAATTATAATTAATTTATTCACAGGTTTTTTTCTTTGTACAGCCTTAACTTTAATACTATTCAAAAAAGGTGAGCCAAAATTAGTAAATATGGCTAAGAAAATAAAAGTGACCTTAAATAAAGAAAGAACATTACTAGATCAATTAGACTCTAATCAAGCAACATTATTGAAAAAAAGCCTAATATCAGTCATAAAAATGAATACTTAACAAGCTCAATACACTTGAAGTGTGGCTAACATTATTTCTAGCAGTACTTGTTGAAGGTATTGCACATTATCAAAAGATATTGTATTCCCGTGTTAAAATAATATTTCTATCTATCTCGCTCCTTCACACCGCCAAGAATCATTGAACGATATGCAGTTCCATCGCTGTATTTATCAAGTAAATTATATACCCGTTCCTGACGAATCCCCTCGAAAATGAGTATAAAAATTTGAGTTAGGGGATCGACCTTCATGGCAAATTGTGATCAAATTACTTCGCCAAAAACAACTAATCACAAGAG
>MAAC01009972.1_pt1 | contig 26859 bp, 32 predicted proteins | sample 1115981 | NCBI WGS metagenome assembly MAAC01 (sample SAMN04961126, study PRJNA320927) | seawater metagenome | isolation source: sample BD02T64 sea water enriched with oil for 64 days | place: USA:Gulf of Mexico | collected 2013-07-27
GATAGATATTCCATACAACTCGAAGAATACGTGTATGTGTTATCTCAACTATCTAGTTTAACTGTCAATATTGATGGGTTACATGAATAAATATTTGTGGGGATCCCTCAGTACCCGTTCTACTTGAAGATGCTCGTTTCAGGAAGTCTGAGCGATTCATAATCAAGGCGTATTTTTTTATTAAGGGTTATTCCCTTAAAAAGAAATGTAACGCAGAGTATGATTTGCTCAGCCTTCCCCACAGGTTGGTTTAGAAACGCTTTATGCGGCGTTATTGATTTCGACAAGGGAACAACCATTCTCTTCAATCAATGCATTGCCTAAAGGCGTTGCTAATTCCAGCTGAATCATGCATCTTCAGGTGGAACGGGTATAGCAGCCTTTAATTTTCGTATCGCATTACAACCAAGGAATAATAATGAAATTAACAATAAAACTTTTAAGTGAATGTTTTACTGTTCATCGCTTCCTTGAGCACAGTGAAATTCCACCGCAAGTTTTTAGCGCACCTATTTATTTTATTGCCAAAACTTTCGATGAAGTTTCAATCGTATTACCACAAAATGTAGTAGTAGACAGTGATAAATCTGAGCCGAACTGGCAAGCTTTGCAAGTGGTTGGCCCTTTAGACTTTTCTTTAACAGGTATTTTATCTGACATTGCAGCCATACTCGCAAATGAAAAAGTTAGTATTTTTGCAATTTCCACCTTCGATACTGATTATATTTTAGTTAAAAAAGACACTGTAAGTACTGCCGTTAATGTACTTAAAGAAAACGATTATCACGTAGTACAATAATTAATAATTTATTTGCCTGTGACTCAAAATATTGGCTAAAAAGTCACTTTATATGACATAAATAGTTACAAGTAGTTTCTTATACTAGCGCCGTAAAATAGTGTTAATTCTTTAACTGAAAATCGTCCTAAACAGCATGTTCTTAAAGATTTCTTAGTGCTATATGGGAAGGTAGGTGTGACAATATAAAGACTTCCGCTTCGCTAAAAGGAAACACCTTTGGTGATATGGAAAAGGCAAGTAAAGTGAGTACACTTAACCTAATCATCTAAAAGATGAAAGTCTTCTTAGGGAGAGAGAGGCTTTTCTTTAATCGTATTGTAAAGCCAAACTAATATTCCAAGGCATATAAAGATTACTGTCATTCCCTTTTTTGATTAAGTCGTTTCATCGTAAATGGCATGACAATATATGAAATAATCGGCACGATAATAGCGACGACGATACATACTTGTAGAAACTCACTCTCAGGTAAGTATGGTTGTAGCCATGCTGGAATAAAATAGACTAATGGGACCAAGGCTAAATAATTGATCAGTGCTATTAGGTGTTTATTCGGTGCTTTCATTAGTCTTTCCTCATGAAAAGTATCGTGAAGATCAAGTGCTCTGCACGATATATATACCCTATCTTTGTACTTGGTTCGCTTGTAAAAAGCTATTATAAACCCAGCGATAAGAAGTGTGCTGCCCTAAAATACCACCAAGTTCCATGCCTTTTTCGCTGCGCCAGTCGTCCATAACTTCTGCTAATACCGATGCCCAAGTTGCTACTTTAACACCTGCCTGTGTCATTCGATGAATAGAAGCTTCTGCAACTGCCTTATTCCAAGTACCTGAAGCATCAACTACAGCGTAAACATCATACCCTTCTGCTACCGCTGAGATTGCAGGGAACATCAAACAAACATCTGTTACGATACCTGCCATAATTATCTTTTTACGACCAGTGGCTTCAATTGCTTTTTTGAACTTTGGACTTTTCCATGCATTAATTTCCCCTGCTCTCTCAATTACTTCATCACCTAAAATATCGGTGATTTCTGGCATTATTGGTCCGTTAGGTCCATCGGGCATACTTGCGGTAGTTATCGTCGGCATACCTACAGTTTTTGCCATTGAGCATAAGCCTTTGATATTTTCTGTCATCAAGTGTGCATCTTGATCTCGACAACTTACCAATAAGCCAGTTTGATGATCAATCATTGCTAATACCGCATTATCTACTGTTAACGTTTCTGCAAATTTATTCATATTATCTCTCCGCTTAATTATTACTAATTTATAATTGTTTACTAACAACAACGATTTCCACATTGCTAGTGGTGGTGATTTTGGTTTTATCGCTACGTATTAAGTCACCATCCTCCGCACTAAAGGTACTGTTTTCATCTGAAAATTCAGCATTACCTTGGCTGACATAAGCCAATATTTCTTCGTCAAATGTGATGCTTTCACCTGAAGATAGACGTACTACATCGATGATTGTTTGGCTGTCAAAGGTTTTACTCTGATTCTTTTTTCCGCCATAGATACGTGTAATACCATTGGCTTTTAAAGTGTAATGTTTATATCCAGCACGTTGCTCTGACTCATCGGGTAATACCCATAACTGCAACATACGATTTTTTGTATTATCAGGATTGACTTCGTTATGTGAAAACCCTTCACCACCAGCACGTTGAACCTGTGCTTCACCCGTATTCAAACTTTGCCCATGTTCCAAAGATCCTTCATGGCTTATACGGCCTTTCATCATTATTGATATAACATCTATCTCTTCATGAGGATGCATATGCGTTTCACCATGAGGATTAAACTGTGCATCGGCAAGGTAAACAAAGTTACCGATACCATTGAATGTATTAGGTGCTTTTCTGTTACCAAATACACGACGGTCTGTTACTAAACGATGTTCAGTTAATCCGGCAAAACCGCCCAAGGGTAACGATTTTTTACTCAGCATATTCATGATGTTCTCCAACTATTAAATGTTGCTCATTGCTTTATGCAAACAATGTAAGCGTTAAACACTACTTGATAAATACTGTTTTATTGTTATCATAATTCCATTTTTGACAACAATAAGTGCATTTATGGAAAATGATTTAAATGACATGATGGTTTTTTTAGCTGTTGTTGAAACGGGTAGCTTTACCCTTGCTGCCAATAGGTTAGGGATTCCCAAAGCGAATGTAAGTCGTAAAGTTTCTCGGTTAGAACAGCATCTTGATATTACTTTGCTTGAACGTTCAACTCGCTCTCAACATTTAACAGAGGCAGGAAAGCGTTATTTAATTCATTGTAAACGTGTGCATGAAGAGTTGGATTTAGCGACAGCTTCAATTTCAGAGTTGCAACATAGCTATAAGGGTAATTTAAAAGTGGGTGCATCTGTTGCAACAGGGCAACAAATTTTAAAGCCTGCTTTAGCTGAATTTATGCATCAATACCCTGAATTAACCGTTCAACTTAATTTAATTAACCGACGCATTGATTTCATTGAAGAAGGTTATGATGTTGTGATTCGTGTTGGGCAATTGGCTGATTCACTGTTAATTGCTAAGAAGCTTGGTACGGTTACACGAAAGTTATTTGCTAGCCCAACATATATTGCTAAACATGGACAACCACTATCCATTGATCAATTAACTAAACATCAATTACTTATCATGAATCCAATCAACAATGATTTAAAATTAACGCTAGTTTCAACAAAAGGTGATGACTATATATTAAATTGTAAGCCACGCTTATTAGTTGATGATTTTGCCGTTCTTAAGCAGTCAATAGTTGATGGCTTAGGCATTGCGGTGTTACCTGAATATATGGGGCGGGAGGAAGTTTCTGCTGGAAAACTAGTTAAGCTTTTACCTGATTGGGGCATGACAGATGTTGATATTTTTGCACTTTACCCTCGTAATCGAGCAAAAATACCGAAAGTAAAAGAATTTTTAAACTTTGTGACAAAATTGTATACCGATACATTAAAGTGAAATAAATGAGCTCTAAAGTATACTCATAATTTATGTCTGAAATATTTATTTAAAGGCATTAATTAGGTACTTTATGCTTTGATGCGAAAAGACAAGTCATAAAAACTAATTTGTGAAATGTCCACTCTCCCCCTTAGCTGAGATGAATTAGGTTCACAAAATCCAACCATTTTGAACGAATCAATCATACGTGTAGCAATGAGTAAAATACCTTATCCCAGAACTTACTTACCTATATAATCCCTAACGTTATCAGGAATACGGCTCTGTTTTTGTAAACTTTACATCTGTTTTCTGTGCTAAGAAAGCGGATAAAGCCGATAGTTTCTGATATCATCTAAGCCATAATTATCAGATATTCGGATACCCCTAGAGATGATCACCCTTTATGGCATTAACAATTGCGATACAGTAAAAAAAGCACAAAAATGGTTAACCGCTAATAGCGTTAACTACGCGTTTTATGATTTTAAAAAACAGCCATTAACCATTGAGTTATTAGCTCAGTTTGTTGAGTTAAATGATTGGAGTACGCTACTAAATAAACGCAGCACCACATTTAGAAACTTAAGTGATGAAATAAAAAACAACCTAACAGATGAAACCGTTTTTGAACAAGTACTAGCCCAACCTACCTTATTAAAGCGTCCTTTACTGCTCATTGAAACAGATGCTTCTCAGAGTATTCAACAACTGCATTTAGGTTTTAAAGCTGAAAACTATCAAGAAATTTTCCAATAAAATCTAGTCCCAATTTCCTACATTAAAAGCAGAGAGTTAACATGCCAAAGCCAACAAGCAATGTGATCAAGCTAGCCATAGACTTAATTTCTCGTCCGTCAGTTACGCCCGAAGATGCAGGTTGCCAGCAACTTATAAAAGAGCGTTTAGCCAAACTTGGCTTTATCAATGAGACCATGATTTTTGAAGATACTACTAATTTATGGTCACGCCGTAACGGTGGTCTAGAAGCTGATGATATAGTATTTTGTTTTGCCGGTCATACCGATGTGGTACCACCAGGAAATTTAGAACTGTGGAATACCCCCCCTTTTGAGCCAACAATAATTGACGGTATGCTCTATGGTCGAGGCACTGCTGATATGAAAGGCAGCCTTGCCGCAATGATTGTTGCTACTGAGCGCTTTGTTCATGACTATCCATCATATAATGGTGCCATTACTTATTTAATAACCAGTGATGAAGAAGGCCCATTTATTAACGGCACAACGCGAGTAATTGATACCTTAGAAGCCCGTAATGAGAAAATAACCTATTGTATTGTTGGTGAGCCTTCAAGCACGAATACGGTAGGTGATGTTATTAAAAATGGTCGACGGGGATCCATTTCAGCAGAGATTGATATTAAAGGTAAACAGGGACATGTCGCCTACCCTGAGCATGTCAAAAATCCTATTCATATGGCAATGCCAGCTTTAGCTGAATTAAGCCAGAATCATTGGGATAATGGAAATGATTATTTCCCCGCAACCAGTTTTCAATTGTCGAATATCAATTCAGGAACAGGTGCGACTAATGTGGTACCGGGTCATTTAACCGCATTGTGTAATTTACGTTATAGTACGGAATTAACCGATCAGATCATTGTCGAACAAGTAGAATCTATATTAAACAAGCATCAGCTAACCTATGACATTAAATGGACATTTAATGGAAAGCCTTTTATAACCGAATTAAACAATGAGAAAGGTGACTTTTTAACTTCGGTAGCTCAGGCAGTAACATCCGTAACAGGAACTAAGCCGGTATTGTCTACTTCTGGAGGTACATCAGATGGCCGCTTTATTGCGCCAACAGGCGCAAAAGTTATCGAACTAGGCCCTTGTAATGCCACTATACACCAAGTAAATGAATCAGTTTCTTGTGATGACTTAGATAAGCTGTGTGATATTTACTATGCTTGTTTAAAAGAAGTACTTCTTTAGTAAAAAGTAGAAAGCTCTAATGATAATGCAAAAAGAGAATATAATAGTTTTAGGTGATATAGATAAGCAATTGCTTGGTTTAACAGATCAACACATTCATTACTTAACTAGCAAGCGCTTAGTTAACGAAAGCTTAACTAACGATAATGCCATAGGAGCTGTTCAAGCATCATCAAAGCCACAAATTGGCATCCACCAACAAATGTGCACAGCCTTTGAAGCACTGAGAAAAAGTGCTGAAACAGCAGGCATAGAGCTAAAGATTGCCAGTGGTTTTCGTTCATTTGAACGACAGTTACAAATATGGAATAACAAATTTATAGGTAATACAGCTATAAAAAAAACCAACGGCGAAATTGTAGATATCAGTCGCTTATCTGATTGGCAGATCATAGAAGCCATTCTACTTTATTCTGCACTGCCAGGGGCGAGTCGTCATCATTGGGGCTCTGACATTGATGTCTATGCACCAAATTTGTTAGCCTCTGGTGAATCGCTTCAACTTGAGCCATGGGAATATCAAGAATCAGGCCCTATGGAAAAGCTATCTACTTGGCTCACTCAACACGCAGCAGACTTTGGTTTTTACTTGCCCTACGACTGTTTTAGAGGTGGTATTGCTGAAGAACCATGGCATTTATCTTTTGCGCCACTTGCCAAGCAATATCAAGCCACATTTACACTCAAAGCATTACACGATTGTTTACTAAATTCGGATATTGCCGGTAAAACGGTAATTATTGAAAATTTAACCGAGATAGCCCAACGTTATATTAATAATACCAATACAAGTGATTTATCTCTCATTCAGTCTCAACAAGAAATGACAAAACAAAACAGGACTACTCATGGATAACTGGACAGCTTATGCCATTATTACCATTGCTTTTGTAATAATTGTAGGTAATTTTAGTACCTTTCAAAAAAATACTAATCAGAGAATGCGTAAAAAGAACTTAAATGATCTAGAGGAAACGCTACCAAGAAGCCATACAACAGACCATAAAATGTCAACGATAGACAAAAGTAAGCTTAAAAAATAATACCTCCTCCCAAAGTTAGACATAAAAAAACGCCGAATAATCGGCGTTTTTTCATTATAAATTTACCTTTTATCTACTAATAGAAATTTCTAAAAGATAAACCTGTTTTCATTACAGGGAAAATTTTCTCTAATATTTCTAATGATAAAGGCTCACCATCAACGTCATAAATACTGACTGACGTTTGTTGATTTTTATCACCAAGTGGAGCAAGTACAAATTGATATTTAGCATTACTAACTTCAATTACAGGTCTATCATCACCCCAAATAGAATCCCAAATACTGGTTTCAGGTTTAGTAAAAGCCACGTAATATATTTTATTAGTTTCGTTCAAGTCATTAATAGTAAAGCCGTTTTTTTCAAAGAAAATAGGCATGTTATCCCAAAGGTTATCTAACCCCATCTCAACAACATAAGCAGGCTCTGCTTCTTTATTTTCTCCAATAGAGACTAATTGTTGATTAGCCCGCATTAAACGATTTTCACGTTGTTGCAAACGATAATCATAATCTACCTGAGCAATAACCTCATTTAGCATTACCATTTCAGCACGCTGTTTATCGATAGGGTCTATCGACTTACTACCACCATCATTGTCAGTTTTCATATAATCTATTAATGAAACTTTTAATGAAACGCTACGCCCGTGAGGTTTACGAAAAAACTCATAACGAAAACGTAAACTTGTTGATGATTCAATGTCAGTAAATAGCCAACCGGTTTCTATCTCATTATGATACCAATCAGATTCATAAACTTCAGTTTTGCTCTGGCTCTTACTGCCCTGTTCATCCTGAGTAAATGATTCGACAATGTTATAACTCACATTATCAGACTTAAGTTGATTAACTAGCGCATTTTGGATAAAAACCAATAAATCTTTATCTTCAAGGGCTTTATCAAACCAAATTATAGCGTCATGAGTGCCGGCAACAACACGTGAAGATGCAGCAAGAGGCAAGACTAAAGATGGCGCTCTTATATCCATCTTTTCACCAATAGAACCTTGATGATTAATCTTATTTGTTATTAGAAAGTCATCTCGCTTTACCGGCTTATCTAAGTTTTGGGGAACAATAAGCTCTTTAGATTCTTTCTTTTTTGCATAATCAAAATCTCCCTGTGCACGTTTACTATCAACATTACTACATGCTGAAAGTGTCAAACTAAGCACAGAAAAATACAACAATTGACGACTCATTAAAACTCCTGAAAAAAACGCTTTACAAAATTGGTACTCGTTTGATGACTCAAATTACATTTGGTTCAATTTGGTACCTATTATTAGCGCACCATGGTACTTGCCTGTTTTTGCAAACACAAGTTATTCGAATATTTTTTCTTATCTGTATACCCTTAATCATTCAAAGTACGTAATTTTAGTGGGAATTAAAAGCCATTTAGTTTATGAATGCTTATTCCATTCTTTAATTTAATAACGCAGCACAAAACGTCTCTAAACCAGCCTATTAAGGGCGACTGAGCAAAACATGTTCGTCGTTACATCTATTTTTAAGGGAGAAACCATTAATAAAAAGGTGCGCTTTGATCATGATTTGCTCAGACGCTTGAAACTCGTATCTTGAGGTGGTTTGGGTATATGCGCTATAATACTTTTTTATTATTCACCTAGGTCTTTTAATGTCTCAATATTTAGTTCTAACGGCCATGGGCTCTGATAGAACGGGCTGTGTAAGCGAATTAACTAAATTAGCAAGTGAGTGCGGTTGCAATATATTAGACAGCCGGATGGCTTTATTCGGATTAGAGTTTACGTTCATCATGTTACTAAATGGTGATAATCGTGCGATCAATAAAATTGAAGTAAGGCTTCCTATGGTTGCCCACAATCTTGATTTAATCACAATGATGAAGCGTACTTCCGGCCATAGAACATATGACTTGGTTGAACATTATCAAGCAAAATATACAGGCATTGATCAACCGGGTATTCTTAAAGCCATGACTGCTTTTTTTGCCACTCGAAAAATTGATATATCTTCATTGAAGTCTGACATAGATCCAAAAACAAATATCATGAGTGCTAGCATTTCATTTGCTGTCACTCAAAAAATTAGTATTGATGATATTGAAAACGATTTTCTGCAATTGTGTGAACAAATTGCCGTGCAAGGTTGTATAAAAGAAAACACCCATAGCCTTAATTAAAGAGTCACTGAATTAGAAACGAAAGGAATTATATGAACACCTTAACCGTTGGCGATAAAGCGCCATTATTTACCCTAAATGATGAAAATGAACAAGCCGTTGCTTTAGCTGATTTTATTGGTAAAAAACAGGTATTAGTTTACTTCTACCCAAAAGCGATGACACCAGGTTGTACTGTACAAGCACAAGGTCTTCGCGATAGTCAAAAACAATTAAAGGATTTAAATACGGTTGTTTTTGGTATTTCCCCTGACGAGCCTAAGCGTTTAGCAAAATTTTGTCAGCGTGATGAATTGAACTTCACTTTGTTATCTGATGTAGATCACAAAGTTGCCGATGATTTTGGCGTTTGGGGCTTGAAGAAGTTTACCCTTGAATAAATTTTATGATAAAAAACCTTGATTAATATTTATGATAATCTATCTTTAATATGGGGTAAACATATCAAGGGAAATTATTGTGATAGAAAATCAAACAGAAGCCTATAATGACATTTATGATGACTACCGATTACTTTCAATAGAGGTTGACACATTAGCAAATATTAAGATTTCAGAGTGCGTTGATAACGATACTGGTGAAATTACTCTTAACCCATATCTATCTCCATCTAACCGTCAGAAATACCGTAGGAAAACAGATATTATCATTGCACCTGATGGCAGTGTTGCTTACCCACAATCCCTTTACCTTGTTTCTAAATTGAGAGGCGAAGCCGCTGTTAAAGATACCAATAGTATTGCTAAAGCATTACTGATGTTTACTCGCTATTTGGACTCCACGCATTACTCTCAATTTGATGAAGATGGTAACGAGATACCGCCTGAATATTTAAGCTATAAGACTCTGAGCAAGTACGAAGAAGAAGGTGCTCCTTGGCGCTTTGCTGAATACCTTCTTGCGAACTGTCGTCATGCAAATTCCAATGGTGATGAAAGTCTAGCTCTTAGCACTGCTCGAACTTATATGGGGGCTGTCATAGGTTTTTATAAATGGATGCAAAAATACGGCTACATAAAGAAGGATGATAACCATATACTGACTCACTTCACCAAAGTTAAAGTGGTTAATGGTGTTGATCAACACGATATACTTGCTCATACCAAATCAGGTATGAAGCGAGAATATGAAATGTCAAACATCATGAAGATGTTCCCAGAGGCAGAGTCCACCCCTGCGCATCAAAAGTTGAAACCGATGACCTTTGATCATCGTGAGTTATTTGAAAAATACGTTGAGCAGTTACCTAAACCTTTCCCTCTGATGTTTAAGTTAATAGTTAGTTCTGGACTTCGAATTGAAGAGGTTACTCATTTTCCTGCATATGATATTGGTAAAAATGATTACAGCGATCTTGATGTTATCCCCATTCACATAACAGTCACTAAAGGTGGCGAGCCACGCACTGTCGAAATTCCAGTTGAGCTTTATGAAGAACTAGAGCAATACAAGGAAAGTAAACAACGTGAAAGGAACCTAATCAAGCGAAAAGAGTTGATTGAGTCGGGGCAAATCATTGATTCCACTGAGTACCTGTTTGTATCAAATAAAGGAAAGCCATACGCAGAGAACACACTAGAAAAACACTTCTCGACTTTGCGCACATTAATTAAAGAAGTAGATGCTAGTTGGTACTACCGAGTCCATGATGGGCGTTCAACTTTTGCGACTCATTGGCTTTGGAAAGAGCACCAAAGCAGAGGTGTTGATTACAATTTTCTGATGGATGAATTAGCAGAACTTATGGGGCATGCAAGCACAAGCACAACACAGAAGTACGTGATATTCATGGATAAGCGAGACCATCAATTAAGCGTAGCAAAGCGTAAGAATAACAAAATTAACGGAGGCTGGTAATATGGCTAAAAGTCCGTTATCTAGAGGCTCAAAAAAAGCTAAACCCGTTAGAAATAGCAAAAATGTTGTTCCACTATATTTTACGATCCCCTGTAAGCAAAGTAATGAAAAAAAAATTATGGAATTTGATGTTTCACACTTAATTCATCTTCGCTCAGATAAAAGTAACAAGAAAATTGAAAGCCGTATTCCTTACCTTAGAAGCTTTTGTAAAAAGGCTAAAGAGTATGTTGATAATGGTAATTCGGCAAGAACGAACGCTGGTGTTTATGATACTTTCAATCAGTATATCCAGTTTTGCGATGAAGTTAATGTTAACCCTTTCTCAGAAGTCGGCTATTTAAAGTATGCTGGCAACGATGGTGAGCTAAGGCATCGAATAAAAGTTTATAAACCATCCAAAAAGCTATGGGAAAGACAGCACGGGGATGAGCTAGGCATAAAAGAGTCAAGCGTTAGCACCATACTTGCAAGCCTACGCACTGCTCTGTCATGGTGTGGTTTACCTACTGAATTATGGAAAGTTCAACACAGAGGGTTTTCAGGAGAAAAAACACCAACCAAAGGTTATTCTGATGCCGAGGAAAAGTTCCTTGTTTCACGCTTGAGTGAATTATTTTTCGCATTAGCGCTACAGTTAATAGCTGCAAAGGAAGGTAACTTAACACTACCTAATGAATTACCAGTAACTATAGATTTAGGTGGGTATCACGAAGTCATTTCTATCTCAACCTCACTAAAAGCTAACCAAGGTAAAAAGAGTAAGAATGGCAGCTCCGTCAAAGCAAATGCAGCTTTTAACATGGCTATGGGTGCAGCGTATCACCTAATGTGTTTTTTTACTTCACTTAACGATACAAATATAAGAGCGATTGCTCACCCAATCACTATCCACACCGATGAGCGTGATAAAAACCTACAAACAGTAAAAGTGTCCAGTTTTAAAGCGAGAGCAAACAAGCAAGTAGATGGTATTCTTACAAATGATACTGATGAGTCACTAATTAAGTTTGATGTTGATAAAAGAGATGGCGTGACTTTTATTAAGACACTAGAAAAGTTATCTGGACTTTATGGAAATGACGAAGAAGGTGCCGAGTTAATATTCACCTTAAACAAAAAAGGTGAAGAAAGTGACACCTTTAACTTAACAAGCATTAACAGGTTCCTAGCTTCGAATTTAAATCTTGTATCACCATTGCGAGCATCATGCCTACCTTGGCTTAAAGAGCTGTTTTATGGCTACCGTAATCATCAACATATAGAACTTAAAACAACCATAAATGAATTTGGAAGAATGGTGGTGAGTAAAGTGATTCACCCAATAAAACATAAATATAGATCGACTCATGGAGCAAAAAATACAAGCTACTGCATTTTATCTTGTTACACCAATTTACAACTTAAAGGCATCCTACTACCCCTATCTTATTCAGAGAAAGACTCTGACGGATACATCACCATTTCATTCGAATATAGAAATGGGGATGGTGGTAGTTTCACTATCCCTGCTGTGGATAAAAAGTTAATCCAAGACATTGAGCAGTTCGCAATAGAACGAGCAGATAAGCAAACAGTCAAAAAACATATTCGACTACTACTTAAAAACGGCAACGGCAAAGAAGCACCTAGAGATTGGAAGGGTCTTAGTCCTATTTCTTCAAATCGAATAGCACAATGGTCAATTGAATCAAACGACTATTTCATTTCGCTTCAATCAAGCCGGTGGAGAGAGATGACTAGCTCGCAGGAATACGATGATAACAATATTGGGCGGGTTCAAAGCATCCTTCAAAACACGCTTGAGACAATCAATAAGCATTATGCCAATGGCGACCCTAGACTCAATCAAACTATTCTCTCGCAAAGTATACAAGTTCTTGAGCAACTGGCAAAAGGTATTACCGTAGATGAAGCCAAAAAGTATGTTGCAGCCAAACATGCTATCCCGATGCTGACGCATGATGAATGGCTGAAAAAGAAAAAGGTGAATAAAGCTAAAACAAATCCAAACGGTATAACATGTAACGGACAACAAAATATTGAAGGCGGTAAAAACTCACAACGTGAAACTAATAACGCAATCGGAGTAAAACTGCCCTGTGCTGAATATGATATGTGTTACAAGTGCAAGTCAGCCAAAGCGGTTGACGAAGTTCAAGCAGTCTACAAACTCATTTCTTTTATTAATGCCTTGAAAGAGGTTTTAGACCAATTTCCTGATGCAAAGGAAGAAGTTTTCGAGAAAATTGACGCTTATGAGTACACCTTAGATGGTGCAAGCACAAGTGTTTACGAAGAAGCTATGGCTTTATTTGACAAAAATGGTTGTCACCCCAGAGTCTCAATCAACCACGCCATTTTGTCTATATATCGTTAATTAGGAGATTACCATGATAAAACTAACTGATCTTGACCACTTTCAATCTATCAAAAAAGCACAAAACAATGTTGGGGCATATAGTAATTATCTAAATGATGTATTAAAGCCAGCGATTGCACACGGTAACTGGGATGATTTTGAAAACCTTGATATTGGATTTACCGTTACAGGTGAGTCATTAGGTAAAGTTGGTGATAATGAAGCTTGGAAAGAGCTTCAACTTTTTTTTGAACCAAGCCCCACAGTAACATTGACAATAAATTTCACACAAGACGGCAGTGTGATTGAGCGTAACCTCAGAAACCAGTTAAAATCACTAGCGCTAAAAATGATCTGGCTATCACCCTATAATTACTCATTTAATAGAATTTATATTATTGTTCACATTTTGAAAAAAGTAATACCGCCTCTTTTAAATGAGGGGTGCAACAGTTTTGAATATATTGACTTTAACCGATTAGAGTATTGGGTGTTAACAAACTCTACAGACATAGACTTTGAAAGAAGTGATATTTATGACGGATTAAATAAGTTAGTTACAGAGGCTAGAGGTTTACCTTTTAATGTGTCTCTCAAGAAAAAATTAAGCGCATCAGATTTTGGTTTATCATTCAAACCAGCAGAGCAATTCACCGTTATCCCCCAACGTTTATATTATCTTGGTTTAAGAAAATCCGAAGAACTGATTAATGAGCTTTATCCACTCCGAGACAAACTTGGCCTGCTATCTGATTACATTACAACCTATTATGCGCAGTTGTATCAAGGATATGCAAAATACATAATTAGTAGTGAATCAAAGGATCATCAGGGTAAATTTAAATGGGGTTTACGTAGCGGAAAAAAAGCTTTAAAAGAAAGAGTCACTGCATTTAAAGACGCATTTTTAACTCTTAAAACGCCAACCGAAATAGAAGTTATTAAGCTACTAAAAACCCATAGACCTGATATAAAAAATGAATACATTCAAAACTTCCTCACAGCTCTTCCTGTAAAAATTGGTAATAGAGAAATAGTAGGCTTAAATAAAGCTCGTTCACTATTTAAAGAAATTAGTGGTGGCTGTTTATGGGGTTTAAAGTCTCGCACAGGTATGCGTGCAGATGAAGTTTATACCATTCATACAGCCGAAGGATGCACAACAGAGGTTATATCAAAACAAACCATTTATATTATTCATACTGACCTAACTAAAACAGCAAAAGGCTCACAAGCAAAGCAAGATGAGTTTGTGACAACAGAAGTGGGACAAAAAGCGTACGAAATACTACAAGCGTTACATGGACCGCTAAGAAAGCTTCATCCAGAAAAACATAGCTTCTTCCACAAAGTCAGAGACGATTGTAGTGCCATCGGTAAGAGCAAATTAGGCAAGCAGTCCTGTGATTGGTTTTATAACGTTGTAGGTGACGAAATCGCACTAACTAACGAAGATATTATAGATTTAAAGATTTCTGACCCTAATCGTACTTTCAATATTGGTGAAGATTATGATTTTACCGGACATCAACTTCGCCGATCTTTTGCGTATTACCTTGTTGGCTATGAGCTGCTTTCATTCCCTCAACTAAAACAGCAATTCAGCCATGTATCTCTAGCAATGACCCGACATTACGCCAAAAATGCGAGTAAATTCCAAAAAATCAGAAGACAAAAACAAAACTTAGCCTACGCCCTTGATAAAGAAAGAATTGACCAAAAAGCACAAGTTTACCTAAATATCTACAATAAACTTGCGAATAATGAACGAGTAGCAGGTGGTAAAGGAAAAGACTTCGCTAAAAACATGATGAAATCTGAACGCAATCTCTTTAAAGATAAAGTAGACAATGACATGCTCTCTCTAAACTACTGGAAAAAGCAGATCCGTGACCAAAAGCGTCACATTCATGCGGTAGCGCCCGGAGTTTATTGCACATCTACAGGTTGTAGCTTGCGAACCCAGGTTAATCTCATGGAATGTGTTGACTGTAAGAATGATTATATTGTCGATGCAGTTTTTGCGGAGGCAAAGCGCAAAGAAGCCGAAATCAATATGCTCTGGGATATTGCACATGATGAGTTAACTTCTCAGACAGCATCAGAGGCGTACATTAAGATCACAGCAGCAGAACGTATCATGAATGACTTGGGCATTGAATATGAGCCTGTAGACCTACCACAAGAAGTACAAGAATTGCTTATCCCTTATACAGGAGTAACAATATGAAACAAGCAACAAGAAAGAAGCTCGTAGATGCCTTGGAGCGATTGATTAAAGGTGAACCTGAGAATCGAGAATTAAGATTAAAGGCTAAAGCAGGAAAGCTAAAAATAAATGACAGCACTGTGGAGAAAGAAGCTGGGCTGTCGGTAGGTTCTCTTCGGAACCATGGAGATATAAAAACCATGGTGAAGAATAAGTCGCTCAATAATCGTGTTGAGCAGAGTGAATCTACCCAATGCCCTATTGAGCTTTTACAAGAAGAAATAAAAAAAATAAAAAAAGAGAGAACTCAAGCAAATAAAAAGAAATCTGAGTATCATGAATTAGCAAAAAGCCACCAAACAGCTCTTGCTGCTCAAGCATCAAGCCATACTAAAATGGTACAAGAGTTAATGGAAATGATCCCAGTTTATGAAAGAGAAAGGGCTATGGACAAGATTGTGCGAACGCGACCAGACAATGTGATTGACGGTAAATTTAGATAAAAATGATCCTACCTAGTGTTTACACTAGACAAGACATTTTTAACCACCTAAAGTAGCCCTCCCTAGCATATTAAAAATGTACCAAATAGAACGGTGATAAATTACCGTAAATGCAAACATGGAAATAAGGACAAATGTTATGGCAATCGAAGCCGGACAAACTGCACCAGATTTTACCCTAAATGACCAAGACAATAATCCAGTTACGCTCTCTGAGCTGCAAGGAAAGAAAGTACTGATCTACTTCTATCCACGCGCTTCAACGCCAGGTTGCACTATACAGGCTCAAGGATTACGTGATACTAAAGCTGAATTAGATGCACACAATGTTGTAGTACTTGGTCTTAGCCCTGACACACCTAAAAAGTTAACAAACTTCATTAATAAACAAGAGTTGAACTTCACCCTACTTGCTGATGAAGATCATGCTACTTGTGAAGCCTATAACGTTTGGCAATTGAAGAAGTTTATGGGTAAAGAGAATATGGGCGTGGTAAGAACAAGCTTTCTAATTGATGAAGAAGGTAATATTGAGCATGTGTTTAACAAGTTCAAAACGAAAGACCATCATGAAGTTGTTATTGACTACTTAAATAGCAAGTAACAGTTTTCTGATATTCACTGAGTTTTTTTATGCTTTTCAATAAATAAAGAGCCTGTAACAGATTTTGTGTAACTGCCCAATTTATATAAAGTCCTTTAAACGGTCTTCGAATTCAATCATAAATCGATTCAAGGCCGTTTTCCAGTTTCTAATCTGCATGGTCCAATTCTTTGATGCCGCATCTATCGCAAGATATACCACTTTCCTCGCTGAATCATCAGAAGGAAACAGCTTACGTTTCTTGATAGCCTTTCGAATCACATCCAGTGAATATTTTTTTAGAAAGGATTTTATAGTCAATATATTAGGTTTTAGAATATTCTGAAAATAATTTGTCTATATCCACATCAAACACTAATGCAAAGTAACTCACTTCTATATCAGTAACACCTCTAACATTTGATTCTATTTTAGCTAATGTACCACGACTAATTTCCCAATCAATTAAGTTACATTTTGCTGCTAATTGCTCTTGAGTCCATCCTTTTTTTTCACGAATGAGTCTCACATTTTTTCCAATAATATTCATAACATCACTTGCTCTGCTATCGGAGCTTGATTGTCACAAATAAAAAGCCTAAAATTGCTCCGTATACGGAGCAGCGGTTAATTTGTAGTTACCTAATGCAAAAATAAAAGGAAAAGAACCTTTAAATGATACACGGAGAAGTTAATAACTAAGCTACTTAATTAGTCGGTTTAAGTTAAAACCATTTATACGTATTACCGCAGGTAATAATCATTATAAGAAGTAGCTTAGGATTCACTTTGAAATTAGACCCTCTTGTAGCTCAAATCATTGTTGTCGAAACCTTTAACCATTTCACAACAAATGATGTCCGATCAACTTATTTTATTTTAAAAAACGACCCGTCTTTAGAAGCTGCGAGTGTTAGACGGAAAATATACGCAGAACTTTTAAAGTTGGTCAAAAAAGGCTGGCTCAAGAAATCGGCTCCTAAGAAAAAGGGATTCACTCGTTTTAGTAAGACAACCCTTTTTGATGTTGAAACAATTAGATTAAAAACTGAATGTGAGCCTCCCAAATTAATTAAACATACCGATAAGAAAAGTGAACAATTACTGGGTAAGTTAAATATCTACAAAGCAGAGTTGTTGTTGAATATGGGGGAATCTGAAGCTTATAAAGAACTTTATTCTGAATTCCCCGAACTCATTAACGAGATACAGCCGAAATACAACAAAGCTAGAGATAATAATACCAGAATACTAGGGAAAGATAAGGGCTGTTGAAGGCTTACTTAAGCAAGAGAACCACTAGAGAAAATATGAAACTAAGACTATGGCAAGCCGACTGTATACATTTAGCTTTAAAACAATACCTGAATGGCAATAGCCATTTTTTAGCTTTAGCAACACCTGGAGCAGGTAAAACTTTGATGGCATCTGAATTGGCCGATCAGTTGTTAAAAAATAATCTCATCGATTTAATTATTTGTTTTTCACCTTCTTCAATTGTCTCTCAAGATTTTACTGAGAGCCTACAATTGAGAATCAAGGAGCGATTTGATGGACTTATGGGTGCTAGAGGGAGGTCGCTCACTTATCAAAATTTACAGTATCTAGACATTAACTTTTGGCAGTTATTTGAGAGATACCGAGTCTTTGTGATTTTTGATGAGATTCACCATTGTGCTGGCTCTAATGTTGATAATGCAAATGCATGGGGCGAACAGATAATACTGAACATTCAAGATAAAGCTGAATATACATTAGCGCTAACAGGCACTCCTTGGCGATCCGATGCTGCTCCTATAGTTCTTTCAAACTATATGCACCCTAGCAACAAAATATCCTGTGATTACATTTATGGGCTTGCTGAAGCTATTCAGGATAATGTTTGCCGTATACCGCAGATAATTGCGGTTGATAATAATAACATTTCAGTTGTAGATGAGGATGAGACAAAAACATTTACTAGTTTTAAATGTTTATTATCGCAATCAATCATTCCTTATCAGGAAATTATAGAAAATGAAGCGGTTATTAAATACGTTATTTCATCTGCTTATAAAAAATTAATATCAATTAGAGCTACAAACCCAGACGCTGCGGGATTAATTGTTGCGTCATCTGTTGAGCATGCAAGACAAATTTCAGCGTTAATGAAAGCCTGCTTTAGTGAAGATACCGTTGTTGTTACCTACAGGGAAAGCGAACCTACGAGCATAATTCAACAATTCAGGCATGCGAGGACTAAATGGATAATTTCTGTAGGCATGATCAGTGAAGGAACGAACATCCCTCGCTTGCAGGTTTGTTGCCACCTCACCAATATAAAGACGGAAATGCATTTTAGACAGATTTTAGGCCGAATACTTAGAATGACAAATTCAAAGAATCAGGAGGCTATCATGTACATGCCCGCTGAGCCTAAGCTTTTAGAATACGCCTACAGAGTAAAGAAAGATGTACCTTTTGAGGCTGATGTAGTTAAGTTTGAAAAAATGATAGCTAGTATTGAAAATGATGTTGATGATGAAGTTTCCCATACTGTTACTTTCGATAAGGCAAGAACAAGCATTCCCCAAATTGAACTTAAATTAAATGGATTTAATAATGTTATTGATCATGAAGTCTATGATGGTTCTAGTAACATCACTGACGAGCACTTTTTGACAAACTCTTATGAAAAAGTCGTCAATATATTTGGCCGATTTAGGCAAGAAGCCATAGCTTTAGGGCTAAGTGAATTAAGGTAATTATGCTAACTGTTGAAAAATTTAAGGAACGGTTAGGAAGGCCTAACCATTCGGATTGGCTACATGTTGCGGTTGATGCTAACAATGAAAACCAGTTATATATTATTGTTAATGTTGGCATGGGAAATACGCTTAGCGCACCAATAGAGCGATATGACCCAGCAATCAAAGCATACATTATTAGCATGCTTAACTCAGGTGAGCTTGTTATAGATGAAGAGCGAAACCTGCTACGCGATAGGAATATCTTAGTGCATTATTTATCGCAATCATCCGTGTACAAAGAGGGCTCATAAAAATCATTTAGCAAAAGAACAACGCTGAGGAGATAGAAAATGGAAATACCCATTACCGGCGTCATTAGGGACGTTAAATTGATTGACGTGAGTGAGCTTGAAATGCAATTTATTTATGGCATTGTTGAGCGTGACCGTCTCGGCCGGTGGCAGCCTGGAGACTGGATGGTGAGTAGCCCTATTGCAAAAATTGATACTGAAAACTTGATAGTTTATACCCACAACAGCATTTATAAGGTCGATGCGCTACCATCACCTATTTCATTGACTTTCGACCAATTATTCATGGTTAGACAAGGTGTGCCGCCTGATTGCATTAAGGCGGATACATGAAAAAATTCAAAACAGTTAAGCGACAAGAAGTTATTAAATTAATTTGTGATGGCTGTGGGCTAAAAGCGAGTGTTGATGGGGGATATGAGTTTGGTGAGTTTATTACCATTGAACACCGTTGTGGTTATGGGGCAATTCATGGGGATGGCAAGCAATTCTCAATTGATTTGTGTCAGCACTGCTTTGCTGGCATGTGTGGCGATACGCTAACGGTAATAGACCCTGTAGATAATCAGCCTACTGAATCTGCTGAAGATACCCTAGAATATGACAATATATTTCAGGCTATAACACAGTCAAAGAAAGAAGCTAATGAGATGAAGAAAGCGTGTGATATCAGAGTTTCTGCAAGCGATATCTTATTTTTCAACAGTATATCCAACCAAGAAGAGCTCCAGGTTGCCCTACAACGCGTCGAACAACTTTGGGATGCTCAATACCACTGTGCTGAAGGTAATGAGCTTCACAAGCTTGCTGACTTAATCTGTACCTATGAAAATAAAAGTTGGGATAGCTATTTTGCTCAAGGGCCACTCCTTGATGACGACTTTATGCCTGAAAAGTTAAATTTCAAAGCTAAAATACCCTTTGAAGAAGCAGGAGCGGCAAGCGGCATATTAGCCGATACGCCAGTTAATAAGGACATCAACGAAGGCGATTCACGTCAATCAGCCATTGATGAAGAAAATACCGATTAAGGAGAAACGCTCATGTCACAAGTTGAGCCAAACAGTGCAAAAGAAGTGCTCGAAACAATTGAAAAAGCCTGGGCTAAATATCCTGACTTACGATTAACCCAGTTATTGGTGAATGTTATCAAACCTTCTGAATCTTGCTCTGAAATATATTATGTAGAAGATAGTAAGCTAACTGAATTATTAAACGAATTAGCGACTGAAGAAACAGAACCAGCTGAAGTATCGGCAAATGCTATTGATGAGTTGCTCATGCTGCATAATGAGATGTTAGCGTTTTTTAATTCAAAGGAAGATGTAGAGTCATGGATACATACAAAGCTAACAGCGCTCGACGGTGAAAAGCCAATATCATTACTGCCTACTGTTCAAGGTCGCAAAACGTTAAAGCAAGTATTAAATAGAATGAAATATGGTGATTTTTAACATGAGCATGAGCACACGAGATAGGTTTTATTTTTCAGATAAAACGGAGGCTTTTCAGGTGTTATCGTTTAACGATGAGAATACGAATCCTGTTGAGATTGAAATTTATAACCCTGACGAATATGAAGTTAACAAAGAGAGTGATTTTCATAGTGTGCGAATTACTATTGATAAAGAAGAGTTTACTCAGCTTGCTATTAACTGGCTAAAGATTAATGGTTTGCTGTAGCTAGACTCATTCGTAACACTCTGTTTATACTACTCCCTCTGGGTGTAAGTGTTTTTTTTAAGTTTATATTCTCAACATAAACTCAAAACCTGCACGAAAATATTATTTCAAGAAGGTGATGTTCATGAAGACTTTTAAACCACACATTGTTTATGTTGATATGGATGATGTCATCTGTGATTTTACCAGCGCCTACAATCGTGCACTGCAACAAAACCCATCCATTAAGCACCCACAGTCGCAGTATGGTTTTTTTGCCAATTTAACGCCAAAAAACGGTGCTATTGAAGCGATAAACGCATTAATCCAATCACAAATTTTTGAGCCGTATGTTCTCACTGCGCCATCGACGCGCAATCCATTCTCTTATACTAAAAAGCGCGTGTGGATAGAGAAACACTTTGGCTATTATTTTGTTAAAAGACTTATTATCTGCGCAAATAAAAGCTTACTAAAAGGTGATTATTTAATTGATGATAATACTTCAGGTAAAGGCCAAGAAGGCTTTGAGGGAGAATTATTGCACTTTGGTGGTACCCAATTTCCCCACTGGCGCTCAAATAAGACAAGCGTTTAACTTTTGAATTATAAATCGAGTACGTACTTATGAATGTAAAAAAAATCAGAGCATTTGCTGCAGCATTATTCAATGAGGCGCCATATATTTCCAACATAACTAATCCTGTTGAGCACGAAAAGGCCATCGCGTTGGTAGAAGAGATTTTTGTCAATAATCACGAGGATGGTGTTTATGATGAAAGAGATATTCTAGTCAGTGCTTTATGTTCAGCTATCAAGCGATATGAAGATAGTGTTCCAGAGTTTGCTGCTTTTAATGCGCGCATCGCTGAACTTGATAATGAGCTATAGACTCAACTTTAATACTCACTACATTCAGGATAGCAAGAATTAGACTATATACTCTAAGGCGCTAACGCCCCCTTTACGCCATAGCGCATGAAATGTATGTCTGCTTTATGATCGAAAATCTGCCCCTCGTTATATCTAATTATTAATACCACCAAGAACAGATTAAGTATTAAAATTCACTTTATATTAAGGTCAGTTTTCGTATCATTGTGACTAAAAATGCCGTCAATATTTACCTTTGCTAAAGGCCGCTTACTGTCCGACAGTTGTCGTTATGATACTAAAGCCTTAGGGCAGCTCGGTGGTAAGAGTTAGCGTTTCGATATGATTTACCAACGGCAGTAATGAACATTTCAGAAGAGATAGGTTTCACCTAACCAATAAATAATCCCATGACTGGCAACAACGCCACTTGAGTTCAAATGATGAATACAACGCTATCCTTAATACAAAGGAGCGTAGCTATGAAAAGAAGACCTCGTATTAAATATACTGCTCAACAAAGATCATTAATGTGGGAACGATACAGAGAAGGCAGTTCACTTAATGATATTGCTAGATTGTTCGAACGAAACCACTCATCAATATCGGGAATTATTGGAAAGTCAGGTGGTATTCGACCTACCGATAAACACAGGGCAAAAAAGCATTTAACGTTAAACGAACCCCTGAGCCACCTAAGTATGGCGATGGCAACTCAATTCCCACTACCGGCACTGGTACGTAAATTTCATCGCCAGCACCCGGGCTAAACGTGTTTTGGTCTAATTATTCCTTTATGGGTGGCCTAATAAGTTCTGATATCAAGTGATCTTACACCTTGATATACACTATGGTTTACTAACTTCATGCATAGTAGTTTTTAAGTTTTTAAGTTTTTAAGTTTTTAAGTTTTTAAGTTTTTAAGTTTTTAAATAAATTTCTTTTGGGATCGAACCGAATTCAACATTAGTATCACCTAGCGTGGGATTAAGGTAATAACTAAACGACAAAAAACCCCTTGCTGCAAACTCTATCCTGTCATATATTTTGCCATATAAACAGGAACTTTCGTCATCACCATCACAACGAATGCGAAAATAATAATTATAATCATCCCCCTTATTATAAGAAGTTTTCGATAACTTACCCGGTGCATTTATTCTGCTTTGTATTAAGCTTGGTTGATAACCCGTTAAAGGTGCATGATGATCAGAAATAAAATGACTGCCTTGGCTTTTTTCGGCTATAAAAGGCTGTAAGCCATCGGCCTCATTAGTAAATTCAAGTGAAAAATTTACATTACTATCTTTCATACTCCTAAACTCGCCATCTAGCTTAAATAGAAAGTCAGCCGTTGTACCCTTACCGTGTGGTGATACCCAATCATGTTTAACGAGATCGTAACCCACGTCGCCTTCTGCATCGGGGAACGATATCATACCTGTATAATAAGCATACATAGGTATAGGGTTTACTTTCTTTTTCAAAACTACTTTTAAAGTGGGGTTCCACGGTTGCCACTTTCTAAAGCCGGGAATGCCGCTAACGCCAGTGAATGCAGTAAACTTATGTCCGCTACTATAATGGCCATCCGCCCGAGCACTATAAACCAAATAAGCTTCTGTTGAACCTTCGCCAGTAAAATGCCCTTTATTGTCAGTTGCGCCTATTACTCCATACGTTTTACGGTTCTGTCGCAAATAGATGTAATAGTTTAAGATCCTACAATCACTTCTTATGTTTACATTTATGCCTATCAATTTTTCAGGTCGACATTATCCAAAAGAAATAATTCTGCAGTCCCTTCGATACTATTTGGCCTACAAGCTAAGTTATCGTGAAATAGAAGAAATATTTGCTGAGCGAAATATTCATTTTGACCACTCCACCTTAAATCGTTGGGTGATAAAATATAGCCAACAACTTGAAGCCAATTTTAGAACAAGAAAACGTAAAGTGGCAGACTCGTGGCGAATGGATGAGACCTACATCAAAATTAAAGGGAAATGGGTTTACTATTATCGAGCTGTTGATAAACATGGCGCTATTGTTGATTTTTACTTGAGTGAAACACGTGATGAGCCTGCTGCAAGAGCATTTTTTGATAAAGCACTCGATAGTAGTGGCTTACCCCGTAAAGTCGTTATTGATAAAAGCGGAGCGAATATTGCCGCCCTTGATACCCTCAATGTTCAGCTTTGGTTGTCAGGATATATGCTGTGTATGATTGAAGTGTTAACCGTAAAATACCTTAATAATATTGTCGAGCAGAGTCATCGAGAAGTGAAAGGTAAAATGCACCAATGTTTAGGATGGAAGTCTTGGGTTGGAGCAGAAGCGACATTAGCTGGTGTTAAGCTTTGCTCGATGCTCAAGCAAGGGCAGATGATTAACTCAGAAGATAAAACGGTATGGAAGCAATTTTATTCGCTTGCAGCATAGTTGCCTCTGAGGAAAGCTACACCTTCAATTAAGGCGATGGGAAACCCTGCTGCCAGGGCCTTATCGTATTATTAAGTAAGTACTTAGCACAACTATCGACGGCATCTCGTCTGGTTAATTTTCGCTTAGTCGCACTTTGACGAAGCCCTTTGGCCCTGACGAATCCCCATAACTTATAATTAAAAATCAAAGAGATAATAAAAATAGACTAGTTGTACTCATGAAAATTGGCGATCATTAAATCGACCAAAACCCAACAACGGCCAACATTCATGAATACTTCAACTATGTTACACACCTTTTTTAAAATGTCTTCTTTTAATGCCATTAATGATAAGCGTCGATTAAGAGCTGTCTTAGATTGTAGCGATGCGCTAAGCACTGGTGAAACATTGACTCTTACTGGTTTAGGTAGAGGAATAAAAAACACTAAAACAAAGGTAAAGCACAGCATAAAACGAGTTTGTCGATTATTAGGTAACAGCCATCTACATAGTGAGCGTATTGCTGTTTATAGGTTCATCGCCCAAACGCTCCTTAAAAATATTAAATACCCCTTAATCATTATTGATTGGTCTCCTGTGAATCGGTTAGATAAACAGATTTTACGTGCGGTTATTCCAATAGGTGGCAGAGCATTTACCATTTATGAAGAAATTTATCCTGAAAAGCAGTTAGGTACTGTTGGTGCTCACAAAGACTTTTTAAATAAATTAGCTTCAGTGATACCTGGTGGCATTACACCAATCATATCAACAGATGCAGGATATAGAGTGCCTTGGTTTAAAGAAGTTGAATCAAAAGGATGGTTTTGGCTTGGACGTCTACGCGGGGTAGTTAAGCTTCAAACTCATGGAGAGTGGTTAAGTGCCTATGAGTTATTTTCTCAAGCAAAAGTAAATCAGAAAGAACATTTGGGTATGTGCTTTTTGGGTGTCAAACAAAAGCATGCTTGCAACGCCGTACTTTATAAAAAGAAATCTCAAGGTAGAAGTGCTAAAACATTAAAAGGTAAAAAGAGTAGAGCAAAAATATCACTAGAACATGCAAAGGGAGGACGTGAGCCTTGGCTATTGGTTAGCAATTTACCAGAATCTGATTGGGATGCAGAGCGTATTGTTAATTTGTATAATCAGCGGATGCAAATCGAAGAAGGCTTTAGAGATACTAAAAATGAACGGTATGGTTTAGCCTTAAATTACTGCCGCACAACAAGTATTAAGCGTGTAGAAATATTGCTCATGATTGCAATGCTTACCCAATTCACCTTAATACTCGTTGGCAAAATGGCTTATATAAAAGGTTATTATAAAGACTTTCAAGCCAATACAATTAAATATCGGCGGGTGCTGTCATATTTTAGATTAGGTAAGGAGTTATTGGGTCGACCACAATATAAATTTAACGTAGCTGATATAGCTTTGGGGCTTGGTGGATTAAAGGCTTATGCGGATGCTTTATTTAAATAATGAAGTGGGGATCCGTCAGCCTTTGGCCACCTGGCTACTGCCACCTTTTAATAGTTTAATTGCATATTTGCTGATCCACGCTTCAACTGTTTCATCGCCTTTATCAAAGAAGCACCAAGCGGCTTTCCATAGATACTCAAGCACATGAATAAAGTCCATCACTACAACCCATTGACGTGCTTGCTTCGGATCTCGCTGTAAGGCTTCTTTAAAACCATCAAAAATAACCTCCTTTGCCTCTCGTTCTACGCTAGGCCAAACCCGCTTATTTCTCGCTGGCGCACTGACAGTGCTTACATTATTTTCATCACACTTCATAATAGACTCAGCGCTACGATGATGGGGCAATACCGTATAGACAGAGGCTACTTGCGCCATGCGCTTACGGTGTTTTTTCTCGCCTGCGCTCAGTCTCGAATTCAACTTTTGAGACTTTTTAGCCTTCTTTTTTGTGCATTCTCTTAATGAGCCTGGCCGCATGACAATGCCTTTTCCATCAAAGGTTAGTACCATTCGACGATCTCATGTATTGCCTAGAGCAACTTATCAATCCTGCACTTGATACCGAAACATTATTACCCTGGAATGTAAAACTTAGTTAAGTGCTTTCCCCAGACCTTCACAGTATTTCAGTGTTTTAAAGGAATTAATTTAGTCTATCAAGACGATAAAATTAATTTGGATGGTTTTGATGAGTTAAGGGAGAAAATAATAAGGCTCATTGGAGGCCATGCACTGTATTTATATAAAATCAAAAAAGTTGTCTAGGGGTCTGATCAATATCTGCTAAAAGAGCATTTTAATAATCAACAAGCTATATACCAATTGACATTATCATTATCTACATAAGTTTGGAGTATATTTTTCTGTGTTAAATAATTATAATGTGCCCTACTTTCACCAC
>MAAC01017907.1_pt1 | contig 26859 bp, 24 predicted proteins | sample 1115981 | NCBI WGS metagenome assembly MAAC01 (sample SAMN04961126, study PRJNA320927) | seawater metagenome | isolation source: sample BD02T64 sea water enriched with oil for 64 days | place: USA:Gulf of Mexico | collected 2013-07-27
GGAAAAGTGTGAACAATCATCCAAATGGGATTATAGATTGTGAATTTCAAACTGTTTTTTTATGCCAGTTAGAAGTCCCGTTAGAACAATTAATTAAGCAGGATGAAGAAGTCGATGCACTTTGTCTTCAGTCTCTTGAAAACTTCAAACATTTCACGGTACATCGCAACGAAGCTTTTAAATTAGTTCCTGCCGATTATTCATATTATACATTTATAATAAATCATATTATGAATGTCCTGTAATTTTTATAATTTTCCACGACAAATTTTTTCAAAAAAATGCTAAACAATCAAAAAGATAAATTCAGCTTGCCAGACGATGTTTCTTATTTAAACACATCGTATATGTCCCCCTTATTAAAAGCTGTAGAAAAAGCGGGGATTGCAGCATTACAAACAAAAAACACCCCATTTGCAATTAGTCCGAATGATTTTTTTGAGCCTGTGGAAACTGTCAAAAAAACTTACGCGAAATTAATTGACACCACTGAGTATAATAGAATTGCCTGTATCCCATCTGTATCTTATGGTATTGCTTGTGTAACTAATAATATCACACTCCAGCCCGGTGATGAAATAATTGTTATTGAAGATCAGTTTCCCAGTAATTATTACTCTTGGAAAAAACTGGCCGAAACCTATAATGCGGTGATTAAAACCATAGCAAAGCCAAAAGATGGTGAACAAAAAGCAAAGCGTTGGAATGAAGCTGTTTTAAATGCCATTACAGATAAAACTAAGGTCGTTGCCATGTGCCAAGTACATTGGGCAGATGGCTCTTTATTTAATCTCATGGCCATTCGAGAAAAAACCAATATTTATAAGGCACTTTTAATTATTGATGGCACACAGTCGGTTGGGGCATTTCCTTTTTCAGTAGCAAAAATTCAACCCGATGCCTTAATTTGCGCGACATACAAATGGCTTTTAGGACCTTATGCCTTCGGGTTTGCCTATTTTGGAGCTTACTTTGACAATGGCAGCCCTATTGAAGAGAGTTGGGTCAATAGAGTTGATAGTGAAGATTTTTCTGGATTAACCAATTATAACGATAATTATAAAGCAGGTGCCAATCGGTATGGGATGGGAGAATCGGCTAATTTTATATCGGTACCAATGGCGACTCAAGCGATCAATCAAATTTTAGAATGGACCCCAGAAGCCATTCAGGAATATTGTTATTCCATATCAAAAGAGGCCTTAAATGAGTTAGAGGAATTAGGCTTTACAATTGAGGATGATGCCCATAGGGCACACCATTTAATTGGTGTTAAAATACCTGATTTCATAGATCTTGAGGCCTTAAAAAAACAATTTTCAGAACGTAAAATATTTGTTTCATTCAGAGGGAATTACATTCGATTATCACCACATCTTTACAGTGTTAAAGCTGATTTTACAAAATTAGTCCAATGTATTAAAGCTTTAATTGATTAACATTTTAACCAAGGAACCATGAATTTATTAATTGCCGCAGCGACTCCAGTTCTCGTTATCATTATTTATATCTATATCAAGGATAAATATGAAAAAGAGTCCAAACGCATCCTTTTATTAACCTTTTTATTAGGTGCAATTTTAAGTATTGTTATAACCACAATCCTCTATTTGTTTTTTGATTTGTTTTTACCTTTGCCTGATGATTACAGTATTTGGCAACAATTTGTCAAAGCCTTTTTTGTGGTAGGGCTCATTGAAGAATTTAGTAAATATATCATGGTGCGTTATTATGCACAACCCAGAAAAGATTTCAACGAACCTTTTGACGGCATTATTTATGCCGTCATGGTTTCTATGGGTTTTGCATTTGTAGAAAATATTTTTTATGTCATTGAAGGCGGTATGGAGGTTGCAATACTTAGAGCCTTCACCGCAATTCCAGCGCATGCTTCCTTTGCCGTATTAATGGGTTATTTTATGGGTAAGGCCAAATTTTCTAATAACAGAATGAAACTCAATTTAATAGGCTTATCACTTGCCGTTTTATTTCACGGGGCTTATGATTTTTTCCTATTCATTAATTTCATTCCGGGAATTTCAATAGGTGCTTTTATCTCTCTTATATTGGGAATAGTTTTATCAAATAGAGCCATTAAGGCACATCAGCAAAATTCCAATTTTAAAGATACTTAGCGGTCTATTTAGGAAATAAACTCTTATCCAATCCTGGTACGATTCGCAAAGCGTTTTTATAATATAATTTTTTTAGGACATCATCCGATAAATCTAAGCCATACATCGGCCAAAATGCGTGGTATTTTTTATGATATGGAAAATACTCATCATCACTTTCAAGGACTCTAAAATACGTGGGGAACTCTTCTGGTTTCCAGCTGTCTTTTCCAAACAGTACCCTGTCTTGATACTTTGTAATAAATGCCTTTGCAAATCGTGGCTGACGCCCAAGTTCTGCAATAATTGCCCCTATTCCAACATTCATATTTGGCATTTCATCTAATAAGCGGCCCAGCTGTCCTAAATCATTAGCCAACCAACTCATATGTGCACTTATAAAGGTTGTATTCGGATGTTTTTTAAACATATTATACTGTTCATTCATTATTTGTTCCCATGGTGCCGGATTAGTAGCATCACGTTTACGTCTAGGATGTGTCTTTAATTCTAACCAACGCTCATTATCACCATCAAATTCATCCCAAAATGGTTTCGGATCGGCAGAATGGATTAATACAGGAATTCCCAATTCACCACATTTTGCCCAGATGGCATCTAAACTAGGATCGTCTATCGCCAATCTATTTCCCTTCGCATCTTTATTGCGCAGTCCTAAACTTTTATAAACTTTTAGTCCTCTCGCCCCATTTTTAACATCCTGCTCCAATTGGCTCACCATTTTTTGGGTCCATCCCTCTGCCCCTGCGCCTTCAAAATTAATATTGGCAAATACCACAAATCGATTGGGATAACTGCTTGCAATATTGCTCACCGATTTTATTAAATTATCTCCTGTTCTACCACTCAAATTAACCATAATCCCCATATTAAGGGTGTCCATAGCTGCAATTACTGGTGCTAAATCTTGATCAGGCATTCGGTATTGATGCCCATGAACATCTATAAAAGGAAATTTTGCCTTTTTAATAATCTTCCCAGGAACAACGAGTGTAGATATCGGATTGTATTCTTCAAAACTTAGGTCTTGTGCTGTCACAGAAACCGTAATTAATAAAAAAAATAAAACTTGAATGGATTTAAAAAACTTCATATGATTAGTGTTTATTGAGCGTATAAAGTTAATCATCTGGAAATAGCGACCTATATTTTTAAGAAGTCTTTAACATGATTCAATTTACAAGAATTTAATTGGGGTCAACATATTTATAATTGAAGATATCACAGCCTCAATCGCAATTGAAACCCTAATAAACGCCATTGTTTATTTTTGTGAGAAAACCATCTATATCCAATGGCTCAGGCTATGTTTTAGAAGCGTTTTACTAAAATGTAAAGTTAGGCTTCCATCTCTTCCAACATCAAATTATAATCATATTGCAAATCCTCATGCATTGTTGAAACTGCCTTTTTAATCATCAATATTTGTCGGTCATATAAATTGGTGAGCGTCACATTTCTCGCAATTGAGGGCCTAAGTTCTTTGAGCTCCGTACAAAAATAGAGCAGCAGCTCCACTTCTGTTTCCTTGAGTTTTGAATAGCGGATATACACTTTGACACGCCGTAATATTTTCCGAACACTTTTCTTGATATAATAATAACTATCAGTATTAATTTCGGTGAATTGTTGAGTGACTTCGGCTTTCACCCCATCGATATAGCCCGCCTCGTTTGAAGCTTCATATAAAAGATAGGTTAATAGTTCTTTATTTTCCTTTTTAAATCGGGATAAGCGTAAACAAAGTTCCACCAATTCTGCTTGCGAATGATGGGACAATTCTTGCTTGAGTTCTTTTACTGTGGCTGTCTTCATATTGTATAGCAGCAAAATAGGGTTTTCTATTCAAAAAAAGAAAATTCTTTAAATGAACTCGCATTGAGGCTACCCGTAAAATAGATCGCTCGGCTATTCCTATTTTTATGCCTTAAGAGAATTATATAAGAGAAAAGACATGGAGTGTTTATTTAGAAGTTGTGTGTGATTAGAATGCAGCCAACAAAGAACTTCATTAAAAAACAAGCTATTTTATTTACCCGACTTAACAGGCAGGAGCTAATTTTGAAATAAATTTTTCATTATAAGGTCTTCCCTATTTAGGGATAATAAACTTAAGAGTACTATAAGCAATAGCGACTTGAGTTATAATTCAAATCGCTATTGCTTTTTATTTTCATATTAGGTTCACAAAAGGCAGTCGCTAAAAACGCCCTAATACTACTCAAACCCTCGCAACCCGTTTAAAAGTCTACTTAGACCCTTCCAGCATCGCTTTATAGGTTTTAGATTTATCAATAAGTAATAATTCATTAGCAACCAGCTTCACTCTCAAATCTTGAAATCCGCCATTTTTATGACCATTAATAAAAAACTCATTCGCGCCAATGGGAATTAATTTCACTTTATTAATATGACTTGTTTTAACATCTCTATCATTAAACATCCCTTGTATTTTATCATCGGCATTAATACTTAATACAATTCCGATATCATTATTTTCAAAATGAAATCTAATATTCACACTTTTAACGGCTTCGCCTTCAATTTTATAAATATTATAGGATTTAAATTCCCCAAATTGTGTTTCAAAATTCGCCCACATTCCTTTAAGCACATCAATTCCTTTGTCGGTTCCCAAAAAGTCTTTCATGTCAGCATTCGCATAATCACCAAGGCCTTCAAATACTTGAGACTGCATGGCTTCTGCAAAAAACAATCCAATTTTACTCGCGGCATTGTCTTGTGTGGCAACTTTTGAAAAACTATAAGTGAACACCGACCATGAGGCTGCTCCTATAGATTCTAACCAAAGCTCATTATCAATTTTTTTAAGACTAATACCATGCTCCTTATCCAGTTTATATGATTTTGGAGTACTCACATCAATATCAGCATTAATACTAACAGGTATTGGCAGTGTTTCAATCGCTTTTCCTTGAATCAATGCCAAAATTTTATCGGTGATTTCGCCACTCACAAACTGATCTTCGCCTTGAAAATTTTCGGTGGGGTCTCCTGTTGTAGCATTAGAGAGTATGATTATCTTAACGTTTCGCTTTGGTAAGCTTCCAATAATAGATGCATAGCCGGGGAGTAAACCCGTATGGTAGATCCACTCTTCATCAGCTTTCCGATCTATTACCCAGCCCAATCCAGATTTCATATCATTCATTTCCATCGATTGGGTGCTGCTATATAGTTTTTCTACAGATTCAGGATTTAATAGGGTTCCATTTTCTAGAGCTTGCATGAATTTATATAAATCGATTGCTGTAGCATTAATATCCCCAGCTCCTGTAATCCAAGAGGGATGAATTGATGATTTGAAAACTTCAAATTTATCCATTCCTAATCCAGAATAAGGAAAGGCTTTTTGATTTAAGTTTTTAAAGATTGCTGAAGCTGAGTGATTCATATTCGCAGGCTTAAAAATGGCCTGCTCTAAATAATTAGCATAAGTTTTACCGCTCGCCTTTTCAATTATTTGTGCGAGTAATACATATCCGAAGTTATTATATTCATAGCCTTTTCCAGATTCAAATTTAAGTTTTGAGTCTTTGAATTTTTCGAGAACTTGCTCAATTTCTATTTGGTTTTCATCAGGCATGAAACCAACACCACTCTCGTCTATTCGACCAATGTTGGCCTGCATACCGGAACTGTGGTTTAATAAATGACGTAGCGTAATGCCGTTGGCATGTTCGGTCATGAAACCTGGAAAATAAGTCGAAATTGGGCTTTCTAATGTTAATTTCCCAGTTTCTACGAGTTTCATAATTGCAACCCCAGTAAACGCTTTAGTCACGGAAGCAATACTGAATATGGTTTTCTTTGTGTTTTTTTTATCCGCTTCCAAATTGGCATATCCAAAACTTTTCTGATAGATGATATCCTCACCTTTACTAATTATTACATTTCCTATAAAGCGATTATAGCCTACATAACTTTCGAATAAATCGTCAATTTTATGTTTCAATTCCGTCTTGGAATTTGACTGTCCGATGGCATGATATCCAAAAACAAATACGATTAAAATAATGAGTGTTTTTTTCATTTGTATATTATTTAAGATTGATTTACAGCAATATTAAACGCAACAAATCAAAGCATAAAATAAATGTGACAGTTGAGTTTATTGCTGTGACGGAAACCCCTAACTGGGTTAAAACCAATAAACTTCACAGCAATTCTTGTTTTGGTCACTCTGAGGGTCAATTTTATCCCTTTAGTCATTTTTATATGATTATAAACCCTAGTTTTGACTTAGAAAATGTTAAACATGAAGAAATATATCGAGCCTATCATCCATATTGCCATTTGGACCTTAGGATGCTTTCTAATTCTAAGAAATGTAAATACTATTGGAGATTTCAGAAAAGAATCGGGCCCATTTTGGATTCCAGTTTTATTTGGAACGCTTATGAATCTTACTATTTTCTATCTGACGGCATTCGTATTGGTTCCAAAATTTTTGCGTCAAAAAAAGATAAAAACACTGATCGTTTTATTAGTTGGTGGGTTTATAGGCATTAATTTTTTCGAAAGTCTCATTGATTATCATTTTTTAGTACCACATTTTTCTACAGAAAGTGAATCGTTGAGTTCTTTTTTCTTCTATAATTCGAGTATTGGTTTTTTTATACTTCTTTTTGCACTGACTTATGCCTTAATAAAATATTGGGTAAAAAATGAAACGCTCAAACGGGTGTTATTGGAGGAGAAATTAACTACCGAAATGGCTTTTCTTAAATCTCAAATTAACCCACACTTTTTATTCAATACACTGAATGGTTTTTATGCAAAATCACTAAAGCATAATGTTCCTGAACTGGCAGATGGCATCGCCAAATTAGCCGAGCTTATGCGCTATATGGTTTATGAAACCAATGCAGATAAAGTCATTTTAGAAAAAGAAATTCATCACCTCAAGAAGTTCATTGAAGTCTATCAATTGCGTATTGCTGAAGAGGATGATGTGTTGATAAATTTTTCAATCACAGGTGCTATACAAACCGTAAAAATAAGTCCGATGCTGCTTATCCCTTTTGTAGAAAATGCAATCAAGCATGGTATTGACCCAAAAGCAACATCAATCATTGATATTTCTTTAGAATTAGTAAAAAACAAACTGAGTTTTAAAGTCACAAATACCATCCATCAGGCTTCCTTTGGATTATCTGATGAGTCTTCTGGCTTTGGTCTCGACAATTTGAAAAAGAGGCTCTCTATACTTTACCCTGATAAATACACTTTGGAAACTAAAGAAGACCGAGGCAATTTTATATCTTTACTTATCCTTCAACTTGATTGAAAACCCATATGGAATATCTAATAATAGACGATGAACCCGCTGCGATTGAAGTGCTGAAATTTCATCTTGGCAAAATTCCGTTTATGGTATTAGTTAAGAGTTTCAGGGACCCATTAGAGGCGCTTGAATATCTTCAAAATCATCAAGTCGATCTTATTTTTTTGGATATTAATATGCCCAAATTATCGGGGATTAGCTTTCCTAGTTTTTTGCAAAACCCGCCATTAATCATTTTTACAACCGCTTATTCAGAATATGCCATAAAAAGTTATGAGCTCGAGGCTGTAGACTATCTCTTGAAACCCATTGAATTTGACAGGTTACTACAATCGGTTGTGAAAGCTAAGCGGATCTTAGAAAAAAACAAAGAGATTAGCTCGAAAGAAACTGAATCCAATCCGGATAAATTCGATCAGTCTATTTTTATAAAAAGTGGTTCCGAATTCCATCAACTGTCTGTTCAAGCTATTAAATATGTAGAAAGTGATGGAAATTATGTGACTTTCCACACTTCCAATCGATCCACACTAGCACGTTATAAAATATCGGAAGTGGTTAATTTGCTTCCCAAACAGCTTTTCGTACGCATACATCGCTCTTATATTGTCGCTTTAAAGCATATCAATATTGTAAAAAAACATTGTGTGGTGCTAGACGGTAAAGAAATTCCTATCAGTTCAAATTATAGAGAAGGATTTATAGCAATGATTGAAAATATGAATTCCTAGAATTTTTAAGATCTAAATAAACCACAGTTCCAGACTTCAATCAAATGGAAGGATGTCAGGGTCAATAAATGTTGTTTTTGCGTTTTCTGAATTAAAAAGATCAATACTATAGTGACTTTTCAGTAAGGCTATAAAATCAACTTTCAAACGTGGGAATTCCTCAATAAAGGATTTAAAGTTGTCTGATTTTGATTTCAATATGAAATGATATACCGCCTTAACAGCAGCAATAGTAACCGTTTTATTGTATTTAGCCCTTAGGCCTAATGAGTCCACGAAACTTGAAAGTTGTTGGTCTATATTAATAATAGCCTTTTCAATCCCATATTTTTTAATATGAATCCAGGCCAACCTGATATGTGCTTCATGGCTAAACAGCTTCGGACTTAAATCACAGTTTTCAAATTGTACTTCAAAGACTTCATCATCAAAAATATAATGGTCATGCATATTGTAAATGTAAGAGTTTGTTTTTATTTAAGATGACGCAGTCCTTCATAAACCACCACACTCACTGCATTGGCTAAATTCAGACTTCTAATATGAGCACTAAACATTGGGATTTTAAATAGTTTTTCAGGATACTGTTCTATAACTGATTTTGGCAGGCCAACAGATTCTTTTCCGAATACCAAAAACAGATCATCTTTATAGTCAACCGACCAATGGTCCTTAACACCATGACTGGATAAAAATACCATCTCCTTATCTTTATTTTTTTTAAAAAACTCATCCATGCTTTCATAGATGTGCAGCGAAATATGTTTCCAATAGTCCAAACCTGCTCGTTTCAATCGGGCATCATTTATTTCAAAACCAAAAGGTTTTACCAAATGCAAAGTTGATCCTGTTGCTAAACTCAATCGACCAATATTTCCAGTGTTATTAGGTATTTCAGGTTCAATTAATACTATATTATATCCCATTAGATGTATTCATCATTTAAGTATAGCGTATATCCCCATACAATGATTAGTGTTTTTTTAGCAAATATAATAGAAATCATAACTCCAAAATTAAATTTCCAACCACTTATCACAAAATAAACCACAGGACACAAATGACTTTAAAAACGTAAACACCTATGATACTTTTGACCCATAATTAATAAATAAAAAACTCATGAAAATTTTAAACATCAAACGTATTTTAGTACTCTCCTTTTGTCTATTGTTAGGCAATACCATGTTCGCACAAGTTAAACCTGCTGCTGCTGTCACGGCTTGGGATAATATGACCAAAATGGTTGTAGAAACGGCTAAGGCAATGCCCGAAACGCATTATTCCTATAAACCTACAGAAGAGCTTCGTGATTTTGCTGAGCAAATTGGGCATACTACAGGTGCCAATTACCTGTTTGCTTCAGTAGTAAAGCTTGATCGTCCAGATCCAATGCCAACGTCGGAAACAAAGCATAAGGCACATGTTATTAAAGAACTTGAAGCGTCTTTTACATTTATTAAAAATGGAATGAACAAGTTAACACAAGAAGACTTGAATGAGGAAATTGAATTTTTTGGTAGTAAAATGCCAAGATTACAAGCCATTTTAATAATGACATCTCATTTGCAGCGTGAACAAGGTAAAACTACAATTTACACCCGTTTAAAAGGCATAGCACCAGGACAATCTGGTGGCTGGTAAACCGAAATTACTAATTGGTTAGTTAGTAGCGAAACCAGCTGAAATAATCTCCCTTTTAATTTGATATTCTTTACCGTTATAACACAGTTTGGAATTTCCTATAGAGATCTTTTCGGTTGGTTTTATACGATATGCTCTAAGCATTTCATTAGCAGAATTACCAGGGAAATTAAAGCTAGATTTAACAGCTAAAGAGATGTTATTTGATGCATCACTTACCACAAATAAGGCTTTTCCACAGGAATCTTTTAATTCTTCAACAATGCTAATATTAGAAATTGCATCCTGACCATAAGCATCACCATGAAGATCGAAACCTCCGTTATTATCTGCATAGAGTGCATTATAAATCTCTAAATATGACAGTTCACTAATATCTTTTAAGTCAATCTCAGCAGAAGGAATTAACTCTTTTTCTGATGATTGTTTATCATTTTTACAACTATAACACAGTATAGAAAAACAAAAAAATAAGAATAGTACCTTTAATTTCATCTGTTTAGGTTTAGCATTAAATATGTGACAAATATATACATAATCTTAAAATTATATTTATTTTTAAAGTTCTAAGCCCATCTAAGTAAATGAGCATCAATATCCTTTCATACTACAAACAATTACCAATAGCTATTCATAAAATAGTTATTGCTAGCTTCGTTATAAGTGTGTTCTTTATTTTAAAATCATATACCAACCATCTAATTAATCAATATAATTTTGATTTTAGTTGGGGGCTTATCTCTTTAAAAATAATGATAAGTTATTTACTGTGGTTGATTTTAACACCTCTTGCCTATTATTTAACAAAAGCACTCCAAAAAAATAGAGTCTCATTACAATTACGCATATTCAAATTCTTAATCGGCTGCGTTATTCTGGCTATTATTCATCAAGTTATTTCATCTAGAATTGACGATGTTGTCAATTATATCAATAATGGCTACTTGAAATCATTTTTTGGTCATAACAATTTGGTGACGCTCATTATTGGAAGCTTTTCGAGCTTTATTGAATTGCTAGTAATTATTAGTGTTTTTTCGGCAATAGACTATCAAACAAAATACATTCAGAATCAAAAAACATTAATAACGGCACAACTCAATGCCTTGCGCATGCAACTACATCCACATTTTTTATTCAATACTTTACATTCAATCGCTTCAATGATAGATATTGATACTATAAGTGCTCAGAAAATGCTGAGCAAATTAGGATCATTATTACGAAGTATGTTGGAATATGATGCGGAAGAAATGGTAACTGTTGCAGAAGAATTAAAATTTGTAAAAGATTATTTAGATCTGGAACAAGTGCGTTATCAAGACAGGGTAACTATTAACTATAGTGTATCTCAAGAGGTCCTTAATGCAAGAATACCAAATATGATTTTTCAACCTTTAGTTGAAAATGCTGTAAAGTATGGAATCATACCTACTGTAGAAGATGGCGAAGTCAACATTAGCATACAGCAAGAATACAGCAGTATTTTAAATGAAACGGTTATCTGTCTGGAGATTTCCAATACTTACAATACGGAAAGTCAGTCCATGCTACCAAAAAGTACTGGAGTTGGTCATGAAAATATTAAAAAACGCTTAGAACAATTTTATCAAGATAATTTTTTATTTAGTTCAAACTTTGTTACACCTAAATTATATGTTGCTAAAATTACGATACCATTAATTCGCTAATTATGAAATTGAGATGCATTATTATTGATGACGAATATTTGGCCAGACAACGCCTTTTAAAATTGTTAGCGCATTTTGAAAATATAGTTGTAGTTGCAGAATGTAGAAATGGTAAAGAAGCGCTTGACAAGGTGCATTTAAAAGAACCTGATCTCATTTTTTTGGATGTACAAATGCCTGACATGGATGGTTTTACTGTATACAATAAACTAAAACCAAAGCCCCATGTGATTTTTACCACTGCCTATGATACTTATGCTTTAAAAGCCTTTGAAATCAATGCTGTCGATTATCTTTTAAAACCTTTTGATGAAGAACGATTGGGTATTGCGATAGATCGGATTGCTGAAATAAAGCACAATAATAAAGCCTCAAGTTTAGAACTTAAAATTAAAACACTTATTCAATCTTATGCTGGAGAGCATACTCCTTTTCTACATAAAATTAGTATCAATGAGAAAGGTAGAGCAATAACAATTTTATTTGAAGATGTCTTATGTTTTATAAGTGATGGTAATTATGTACAAATTGTAACGGATCACAAAACATATTTACATCGCATGACGATGAATGCTTTATTTAAAAGCCTGAATCCTAATCAATATATTAGAATTCACAGGTCCTATGTTTTAAAAAGAACCTATATTGAAAATTGCACCTATATTGGGAACAACGAATTTAAATTCAAACTAAAAAATGGCTCTGAATTAATTTCTTCACGTTCCTATAAGCCATCTGTTCTTGAATATTTAGACGATATGAAGCATTAAAATACTCTTCCGTAGTAATTCAAATCTACAATCTCCCCTTTGGTCGTTCTGTAGTCATTTCTAATGGTTCCTTCCAATTGAAATCCATTCTTCAATGCTACATTGATACTTCCCGTATTCTGACTCCCTACTCTACAAAGTAGTTTACTAAACTTATATTCTTTTAATAAATAGGAAACGACTAGCCCGAGTGCTTTAGTAATCAGACCTTTACCTTCATGATTAGAATCTACAAAATAGCCTAACTCGGCTTTTGGTACATTCCAATCTATATTTTTAAGATCTATTAGTCCAATAAATGCATTAGATCTCTTATCGGAAATAATGTATGGCAAATACGTTTTATCAATTATTTTTTGAGCAATAAGCTCACAGTAATTAATCGTATCCTCAAGGGTTTGCGTTTTTGCAACTGTCCCAGCAAAAAAATCATCAAGACGTGACTTGTTTGAATCGATCAATTCAAAAAAGGCTTCACTTTGTGAGGGATCGAAAAGTGAGATTTTAAAATTTCCAAATTCCATAAGCATCGAATAATAGTTTAATCTAGTAAACATTATAATCTAAATATCCAATAAGCGTCTGTGGTAATTAATTTGACCCAGATGATAGGACAAATGAGAAGTTAGATGTACTAAAAAATAACCCGTGGTCATTTCGGCTTCAAACACTTTAGGTGAATATTCTTTTTTTAAGTCCTCTACGGACATTTTTTTAAGCGTCTCATCTACAATAGTCATCACGGCATCAACCTGACTTAACAATACTGTTCTAGGGACATCTTTTAAGGAAAACTCAAGGTCTCGTTTTCTTATATAACCCGTATCACCAAGATTTGCACCAATGTAAGCATTTAAATTGCCAACGATATGTAAACACAAATTACCAGCACAATTGCCGATGCCCTTATCTACAATCCATAATCTGTCTTCTCTACTGTAAGATTCAATCTCAGTCTTCAGTTTATTTAAATCACGTTTAAATATATTTATTACAATATCTAGTATCATCTCTAATTATTTTATTTCTACAAGTTGAGCATTATACATAAACGAATCCTGGAATTTTTTAAGTTTTGAATCGAAATGCTTGGCAAATATTACATATTGGCAGCGATCAACACTCTCGTGTATTCTGTTTATATCTTGTAGACTATGTGTTTCTGCCACAAACTCAGCATCCTCAACAATAAAAAGTTTTAACTGACTTAAGTTAATACTGTTTAATAAAAAGAGTTTATTTAATCGTTTAGGCGTGGCAATTAAAATATCTACACCAACATAAATCTCGTCTTTTTGGGTATCAATACTGTGTTCCTCATAGGCGCAGTACACCCGCAACGTGGTATGATTTGTAAACACATTAAAAGCCTGTTGCAATTTTAAAGCTTCTTGTTTATTTTTTACAATAATTAAGGCTCGTGGCGCATCCTCAAAGGCTTCTCCTTTAAGTTTTTGAATGACACTCAATATTAATGTGGTTGTTTTTCCGCAATTTTCAGGACCAATAGCAAATAAATTTACACCACTTTTTATTTTGGATAAACTCTTTTTTTGAAACGGCAATGGTGCTTCAAAACCTAAATGAATAATTACCTCTTTTAATGGCTCAATTAATTTTTTAAATGGCATAACTATATTTTGCTTTTATACATGACAAATGTAATAATATTAATAGTGCATAATCCAATTATGTTAGCTCCAATATGAATAAATAAATTACATTTGCTCAATGCAAAATAAGCAGACCTTTGAATTCGAATTTGTAGCCTTAATGGCTTCACTTATGTCCATCGTAGCATTATCCATTGATGCCTTATTACCTGCCTTACCCGAAATAGGTGCTTCTCTTGGCGTTAGTAACCCAAATGACAATCAATTATTGGTTACAATGATATTTTTAGGTTTGGGTTTTGGTCAACTTATTTTTGGACCATTATCTGATAGTTTTGGAAGGAAACCTATTGTTTATGCAGGCTTTGTCGTTTTTATAATTGCCAGTATTATTTGTGTAACCACACATAATTTCGAAATGATGATTTTTGGTCGTGTATTACAAGGGATTGGATTATCATCTCCTCGCACCATTGCAATTGCCATGATTAGAGATCGCTATAGCGGAAATTATATGGCAAAAATATTATCTTTTGTGGTGATGGTATTTATATTGGTTCCTGTAATTGCTCCAACTTTAGGTCAGTTTTTACTCAACTTTTATAATTGGGAATCTATTTTCTACGTAAACCTCATCTTTGGCGCAATTATCATGCTTTGGTTTTGGCAAAGACAATCGGAAACTTTAGTTATTGAAAAACGGATTCGTTTTAAACCGAGAATATTTATAGATGGTACTAAAGAATTTTTGAAATATAAACATTCTATAGGATTCACTTTTATTTCAGGATTTATTACCGGCTCATTTATGGTGTATTTAAGTACAGCACAACAAATTTTTCAAGTACAATACGACTTGGCAGATATGTTTCCTTATATATTTGCGAGTTTAGCTATTTCTGTTGGCTTGGCGACCTATTTAAATAGTCAGTTAGTGGTTAAATATGGCATGTGGCGTATCTCTTTTATTGCCGTAATTGCATATGTTACCATTTCTGTTTTATATGTAATTTTATTCTGGGCTAGTCCGAACCCAGGTATACTGGTACTCATTAGCTTTTTCGCATTACAATTTTTTGCAATTGGTTTTTTATTCGGAAACCTGAGAGCCTTAGCGATGCAACCCATTGGTCATATTGCGGGAATAGGAGCCGCTATAAATGGTTTTGTTTCCACGGTAATGGCAGTTCCCATAGCAAACTTTGTTGGAAGTTTTGTTAAGGATTCTGTCCTGCCTTTATTTATAGGGTTTTCAATTTTTGGCTTCCTGTCGCTATTAGTATTCTTAAGATTGAAATTAAGGCATAAGTAAGCGAATATTTTAATCTAACATTATTATATTTTTGCTTGATAAGTATACAAGTCATAATATCGCCCTTGAGCAGCAATGAGTTCATCATGAGTCCCGCGTTCTGCAATACGTCCTTTTTCAATCACTAAAATTTGATCTGCCCTTTTTATGGTACTTAACCTGTGAGCAATTACAATAGTGGTTCTGTTTTTTGTTAACTCCGAAAGACTCTTTTGAATATAGCCTTCACTTTCAGTATCGAGGTTAGAAGTTGCTTCATCCAGAATAATAATTTTAGGATCTGCCAATATCGCTCTTGCAATTGCAATTCGTTGACGTTGCCCACCAGATAATTTCACGCCTCTTTCACCAATTAGAGTTTCCAATCCATCATCAAACCGGTCTGTAAATTCACTCACATATGCTGCATCAACCGCCTGTAACAATTGAGATTCAGAAGCCCCTGGTCGTGGGAACATAATATTTTCTCTAATCGTACCTTCAAATAAGAACTCATCCTGAAGTACGACTCCCAAATGCTGTCTGTAACTATTTAAATTAACCTTAGAGAGATCCTTATTGTCGATAGTAATTTTTCCTGATTGCGGATTTAAAAATGTAGCTGATAATCCGGCTATGGTCGATTTTCCAGAACCTGAGCTGCCTACCAAAGCCGTAACAGAGCCTGAACCTGCTTTAAAATTAATATTGCGCAAGACCTCTTTCCCTTCTTCATAAGCAAAAGAGACGTCATCAAACACAATCTCTCCATCGAACTCATCCAATTGAATTGTTCTTTCAGTATCATCCTCTTCCGATGCCATATTCATCAACTCTTCGGTTCTGTCTAAACCTGCTAAAGCCTCAGTAAGCTGACTTCCAATATTACCCATTTGTACAATTGGTGCAATCATAAATCCAAGGATCAAGGTAAAAAATAGGAACTCACCAGTTGTCATACTGTCATTCATCATATAATACCCGCCTATCCCCATAATTCCGGTGGTAGCTATTCCAATTAAAAATGTAGAAGAACTCGTCATAATTGCAGTCGCAGTTAGGCTCTTTTTGACATTTTGGAACAGTCTATCAACGCCTTTTTCAAAAGTTTCATTCTCTTGAGATTCTGCATTAAATGCTTTTATTACACGAACACCAGCCAAGGTTTCGGTTAATCGTCCTTTCACTTCAGCATTTATCTGTCCTCTTTTTCTAAAAATAGGTCTGATATATCCAAAAGCTTTCAATGCTATTATTCCAAAAACTGAAATAGGAACGAATACAAAAAGTGTCATCCATGGATTCAAATTAATCAAAATTATTAAAGACACTATAGCGGTAAATGACCCCCCAACCAATTGTACCAAGCCTGTACCAATTAAGTTTCTTACCCCTTCCACATCGCTCATAATACGTGACACTAGCGCACCTGATTTTGTGTTATCAAAAAAGCTAATAGGCAAGGAAAGTACTTTTTTCTGAACCTGTGCCCGTAATTCGCTAATTAAATATTGCGCCTGTACACTCAAAATACGCGTCAGTAAAAAAGAAGTTGCCGATTGTATCAATATTGCAACAATAACGATCCCTAGTAAACTATACAATTGACTCATATCTTTCCCAGGTACGACCTCATCTAACAATACTTTACTCTGCCATGGCAATACTAAACCTGACAAACTTCTTATAACAATGAGAATCAATCCAATGAAAACCAAGTTACGTCGCGGCCAAATAATGGTTTTAAACGCTTGAGTCATGGTTACTTTAGATTTTTTCTTGGGCGTATCTTTGGGTTGATCTTTATAGTGTTGCATATATACAATCTTAGCTGTTAAATTATGTGATGAGTTTATTAAACTCATTTTGAAGAGTCAATCATTATGCCAGAGACTGGAATATGACATAATAGCAAAAGGTCATCTCCAATACTATAAAGATGACCTTTTGTTATCGATTTATGATATCTAATTAGTTCATTAATGAAACTGCTTTTTCAATTTTAGCAGAGAAATCTTTTAAAACCGATGCCAATATATCAACCTGTTCTTCAACTTCTTTAAAGTTTCGCTGTTCAATCGCCTCTCTTACTCCTGGTAAAGTTTTAACACCATATCCGGTATAAAATCCAGGGGCATAAATATGATGTTTATACCAAGAACGACGTGGTAAACCATGTGCTCTAGTCAAGCTGCGTTCCATATCTTTTAATAACTGATTAACCGCCGTTTTGTTTTGTATATTTTGCACGCCATTTTTTGAAGCTTTCGCAAAAGCTGAAGCTTGTTGCTTTAGTTCGTTTAAAGCATTTTCGATAGGTGCAAAATTGAAATATGGGATTTCTGTTTTTGTTTTTGGGGCTGCAATATTTTCCTTAGGATTTGCTACTAAATCATAAACCCCTGAATTAATCAATCGATTTTCAGTTTTGGTTTCTTGACGAAGCTTATCGGCAAGTTTAGTTACCTGGTTTAAGTATCCATTTACTATTTTTGAAAAATGATTAAATTCAAACGGTAATACTTCGGCATTTGCCAATCTAAGGCTGGTTCGTCCTGCTACTTTTGCAAGGGTAATACCATATTGAAAAGTTGGATCTTTAAAGCGTTTATACAATTTATATGAATCGTACATGGTGTGGTATTCACCACCAGAACTTTCACCTCCAAAGCCCATATTAAAAGATGCAATTCCTAAATGCTGAAAGAATGGTGAGTAATCAGATCCTGAACCTAAGGCAGACAACTTATAATGTGACCATGGTTTTCTACCACTAACCACTTCAACAGCATTACGTCTTTCAAAAACGGATACGCCTTTTTGTGGATCTTGGACTTTATGAGTGATTTGATCGAAAAATTTCTCTAGTGTATGTGAGCCTCCAGCACCAAGGAATCCTGCTCCTGTGCCGTCGGTATTGATATACGCCACTACTTTTTTACGAAGTTCTTCAGCATGTGTTTCCACCCATTCTGTAGAGCCAATTAATCCTGGTTCTTCTGCGCCCCATGCACAAAACATCATGGTTCGTTTTGGTTGAAATCCTTTTTTTACCAATTCACTTACCGCTCGTGCTTCTTCCATCATTGCTACCAATCCACTAATTGGATCATTTGCACCGTGTACCCACGCGTCGTGATGATTTCCACGAATCACCCATTCATCTGGATGCGTGCTTCCTTTTAGGGTGGCAATCACATCATAAGCTGGTTTTAAATCCCAATTGAACTCTAACTTCAAATGAACTTTTGCAGGCCCTGGACCAATATGATAGGTTATTGGTAGAGCACCTCTCCAATTACTTGGAGCTACAGGTCCCTTTAAGGCTTTTAGTAGTGGTAAAGCATCGTGATAAGAAATAGGTAAAACAGGAATTTTAGTAAGCGATGTCGCTTCTTCAATTTTTAAACGTTTAGCATCATCTGTTGATCCATAACCTGGGGTTAAAGGATCACCTGGTGAATACGGTAAATCCATTACGGCACCACGTTGTACTCCATATTCATTTTTATATGGCCCATCTGGATAGACTTCACCTTGGTAATAGCCATCATCTTTAGGATCGGAATATATAATACATCCTATAGCTCCTTTTTCTGCGGCTAGTTTTGGTTTTATCCCTCGCCATGAACCTGCATATTTTGCAATGACAATTTTACCTTCAACCGAGATGCCTCGCTTTTCCAATTCTTCATAATCTGCAGGGATTCCGTAATTTACAAATACGAGGTCTGCAGTAACATCTCCATCTATTGAAAAACAATTATAGCCTGGAAGCGCTTCTTCTATTTGTGTTGAAGAATCATCTCCTTCAACTGGAGGCTCTATTAAACTCGCTTTATATTTAGTTGGAGCCGTCATTTCCAATAACCGAAGTTTAGGAGTTGGAAATAAGACATCAAATTTTTCGATCTTAACATCATATCCCCATTGCTTAAACTTTTTAGCGATGAAGTCAACAACCTTTTTATCGTATTTGGAGCCTACATGATGTGGCCGGGCCGTCATATATTTCATCCAATCATCAAGATTATTGGATTTTAAAAGTTTGTCGTAATTAGCTTCGAGCGCCAGTTGTTTTTTAGCTGCTTCTTCAGTGAATCCCATCACAGGACTCGACTGGGCAAATGTTGTAGTTATGGAAATGCAAAAAATGCACACTAAAATTAAAGTGGATTGAAATTGTTTCATAAAATTATAATTGGTTGGTTACCAACAAATATAGCGAAACAACAAACTATTGAAATGTTAAATTATGTTAACAAAAAAAAGTGCCATTATGACTTTCGCTCTTATCATAATGACACTTATATCTCTTAAAAAGAATGTTTTCTCAATTAAAAAAAGTATGATCTACAAAACATTCTCCATAATCTCTTGTACAACTTCTGGGTTTAATAAGGTACTGGTATCCCCAAGATTTGAAGTATCATTACTCGCTATTTTACGCAAAATTCGTCTCATAATTTTACCAGAACGCGTTTTTGGCAATCCGCTTGTAAACTGAATTTTATCCAATTTCGCAATAGGGCCAATATGCTCGGTAATAATTTGGTTGATTTCTTTTCGTAAATTATCCTGATCACGGCTTTCACCAACATCTTTCAAAATTACATATCCATAAAGTGCATTGCCTTTCACATCATGAGGAAATCCAACTATTGCAGATTCTGCAACTGCTGGATGCTCATTAACGGCATCTTCAATTGGTGCAGTCCCTAGATTATGACCTGACACAATAATAACATCGTCTACACGTCCTGTAATTCTATAATATCCCACCTCATCACGTAATGCCCCGTCTCCAGTAAAGTACATGTTTTCATAAGCCGTAAAATAGGTGTCTTTATAACGTTGATGGTTTCCCCATATGGTACGTGCCATAGATGGCCATGGGTATTTTATGCACAAACGCCCTTCTACTTGATTGCCTTTGAGTTCTGCTCCACTCTCATCCATCAATGCTGGTTGAATACCAATAAAAGGTAAAGTAGCATAGGTTGGCTTTGTAGGAGTTACATAAGGAATAGGAGAAATCATAATTCCCCCAGTTTCTGTTTGCCACCATGAATCAATAATCGGACTTTTCTTCTTTCCGATATTATCATTATACCAATGCCATGCTTCTTCATTTATTGGTTCTCCAACGGAGCCAAGAACTTTTAATGATGACAGGTCGTGTTTTTCAACAACTTCTAATCCTTGTTTGGCTAAAGCACGAATGGCCGTTGGTGCTGTATAAAATTGGTTAACCTTATGTTTTGCTACGATTTCCCAAAATCGTCCATAATCAGGATAGCTTGGTACGCCTTCAAACATCACTGTTGTTGCGCCATTCGCCAATGGTCCATATACAATATAACTGTGTCCTGTGATCCAGCCAATATCGGCGGTACACCAATACACATCATTTTCTCTATACTGAAAAACATTTTTAAAAGTATAGGCCGTATAAACCATATAACCAGCTGTAGTATGTACCATCCCTTTTGGTTGTCCCGTAGATCCCGAGGTATAGAGTATAAATAAGGGATCCTCAGCATTCATTATTTCTGCTTCACAATGCTCTGAAGATTCATCTAATAATGGTTGTAACCATACATCGCGACCAGCTTTCATAGCAATCTCTGAATGGATGCGTTTAGCAACAAGTACAGTATTTACACCTGGACAGCTTTCGAGAGCTTCATCAACGATCCCTTTTAAATCGATCGTTTTTGCACCGCGATAAGAGCCATCACTTGTAATGACCATTTTACAATCAGAATCATTAATTCGTGTAGACAAAGCTGTTGCGGAAAAGCCTGCAAATACTACAGAGTGAATTGCACCAATCCTGGCACAAGCCAATATTGAAATCGCGAGTTCCGGAATCATTGGTAAATAAATACAAACACGATCTCCTTTTTGAATACCTTTCGCTTTTAAAACATTAGCGAATTGATTTACTCGCGAATATAATTGCTTATATGTTATATGTTCTGCTGCTTCATTTGGATCATTAGGTTCAAACAAAATTGCCGTTTTATCACCTCGTGTAGCTAAGTGTCTATCGATACAGTTTTCGGTAATATTCAACTGTGCTCCTTCAAACCACTTTACTTCTGGTTTGGAAAAATCCCAACTGAGTACCTTATCCCATTTCTTACGCCATACAAAATGTTCCTCGGCTATTTCTTCCCAAAATACTTCAGGGTTTCTAACGGATTTTCTATAAACTTGATAATATTCTTCGAGGTGTTTAATATGATAATTACTCATTGACTTCTGTTTGAATCAGTTAACAATATGATAAATCTACCCAGTAGATTTCTGAGCCACCTAAAGTAATAAATATATATCTAGAAGTTCTTTTTTTTCTACTTACAACAGTAAATCATCGACCGATAAATCAAATTAGAGTATTTATGTCAACTAAAGTAGTTTTAATCTGTTCTCGAGACATCATGCTCTCGTATGACACCAGAACTGACATTAAAACACAAATCAAAGCACGGACATCACTTCAAGCTGCCTTATGGAGTGAAACAAAATAAAACAGTATCCAGAAGCACGCTTTCGAAGGCTCTGGTCACCTCTCGATCTACGTCTTTTTCATTTAATGTTTAGAGGCCTCTCCTGCATCATTAGGAATTCTAATATTTTCTACGATTTCTTGCACTTCTAATGGCGGTGCTGGAGTAAATTTCATAATTATAATAGACACCATAAAATTCAAAATCATTGCGATGGTACCGAAGCCTTCAGGAGAAATACCGAACCACCATTCGCTTTTATCTGGTAATACCTCATCAAACCAACCTAATTTATATTTAAACATATATAATAACATGGCTGTTATACCCACAACCATTCCGGCAACAGCGCCTTCTTTGTTCATACGTTTATAAAATATTCCTAATACTATCGCAGGAAAAAACGAAGCTGCTGCCAATCCAAAGGCCAATGCGACAACAGCTGCGACAAATCCGGGAGGATTAATCCCGAAATACCCTGCAATACAAACCGCTCCAACTGCGGATAATCGTGCGGCGATTAGTTCTCCTTTTTCTGAGATTTTTGGATTAATAACTTTTTTTATTAGGTCATGCGATACAGATGCTGAAATAACCAATAACAATCCAGCGGCGGTAGACAATGCGGCAGCCAAACCTCCAGCGGCCACTAATGCTATAACCCAATTAGGTAACCCAGCAATTTCCGGGTTAGCAAGTACCATAATATCTCTATTAACCTCCAATTCATTTATATCTTGATCGGCAACATATTGAATGATCCCATCCTTATTTTTATCTGTAAAGGTGATTAGTCCTGTTGCTTCCCATTTTTTAAACCATTCAGGAACATTTGAATACGGCTGATTAGAAACGGTTTCGATAAGATTTGTACGTGCAAATACTGCTACTGCTGGTGCTGTTGAGTATAAAACGACAATAAGTAATAAAGCAATACCCGCAGATTTCCGTGCATCTCTTACCTTTTTTACTGTAAAAAACCTCACTATTACATGGGGCAAGCCAGCGGTACCAACCATTAGGGCCAAGGTAATTGCGAATACATCAATTAAGGACTTTGAGCCTTGTGTATATTCATCAAAGCCAAGTTCAGTGCTTAAGCCATCTAATTTATCTAATAAAAAAGTTCCTGATCCATCCGATAATTCACTTCCAAAACCTAATTGAGGAATGGGGTTCCCTGTCATTTGAAATGATATAAAAATAGCAGGGACCATAAACGCAAAAATGAGCACACAATATTGCGCCACTTGTGTATAGGTGATGCCTTTCATCCCTCCGAGGACAGCATAAAACAGCACTATTATCATCCCAATAATTACACCTAAATTATAATCCACCTCAAGAAAGCGAGAGAATACAATTCCCACGCCTTGCATTTGTCCTGCCACATAGGTAAAGGACACAATTAAGGCACAAACTACAGCAACCATTCGCGCCGTTTTTGAATAGTAACGATCCCCAATAAAATCGGGCACAGTAAACTTCCCAAACTTTCGCAAATATGGTGCGAGTAATAGTGCTAGAAGCACATATCCTCCTGTCCACCCCATTAAATAAACGGCGCCATCATAACCTGCAAAAGAAATGATTCCTGCCATGGAAATAAAGGAAGCTGCACTCATCCAGTCGGCGGCTGTTGCCATACCGTTTGCCAAAGGGGAAACCCCTCCTCCAGCGACATAAAACTCTTTTGTTGAGCTGGCTCTAGACCAAATAGCAATCCCAATATAAATAGAGAAAGTAACCCCAACAAGTATGTATGTCCAGGTTTGTACACTCATGGCTTCTTGTAAAATCAAACTATTGTTCATCAAAGCCATATTTTTTATCGAGTTTATTCATAATACGCACATATACAAAAATGAGAATTACAAAGACATACATAGCGCCTTGTTGTGCAAACCAGAAACCTAATTTAAATCCTCCAATTTTAATCTCATTTAGTGCATCTTTAAAAATAATCCCAGCACCATAGGATACTAAAAACCATATGGCAAGTAATATCAAAACATACCTGATATTCTCTTTCCAATAAGCCTTTTTCTTAGCGTTATCAGTCATAAGCTTAATTTTCCTTAATTCGTGTTATGTAGGCTTTAATTTCTTTGGTTACTCTTGGAGCCATAGCTATGGTCGCTATCATGGTTGGAATAGCCATAAGGGCAAAAATGCCATCAATTAGATTTATCATCATGCTCAATGAGGTTGTTGCTCCAATGAAAATACTAACAATATAGAAATAGTTATAGTAATGTTTTTTATCCGCTCCAAAGAGGAAAGACATACACTTAGTCCCATAATAAGAATATGAAAATAAAGATGAAATACTAAATATAGCAATACAAATTAATAACAAATACTTTCCAATTCCAGGCATGGCATCTCCAAATGCTGAGGCTGTTAAACTCACACCATTAGCTTCGGTTGTTTGCCAAACACCAGTTACTAAAATAGCCAATGCAGTCAAAGTACAAACAATTAACGTATCAATGGCTGGGCCTAACATGGCAACTAATCCTTCTCGGACAGGTTCATCGGTTTTTGCGGCACCATGTGCCATAGGTGCTGTACCAATACCGGCTTCATTTGAAAATGCACCACGACGAATTCCTAACAAAATTAAGGCTCCTAAAACGCCTCCAAACATCGCGTCTCCGGTATAATTCTCGGCGGCGAAGGCATCCGTGAATATCATTCCTAAATATTTAGGTACCACTTCTATATTCACACCCAAAATAATCAACACTAATACAAAATACAAAACCACCATTGAAGGCACTAATCTCGAAGCTGTTTTACTAATTCGGTTTAGTCCTCCCAAAATAACAAACGCCGTAATTGTAACTAAAACAAAGCCAATAATTAGGTTCGTACTCAACCCAACAGTCACCCCATTAGGCTTTAATAGGATATCATTAATCGCTTGAGTAAGCTGATTAACGTTAAACACTGGTAAAGCTCCAATTAAACCACAAATACTAAACATTATAGCAAGTGGTTTCCAAGATTTTCCTAAGCCTTCAGTAATAAAATACATCGGCCCTCCTTGAAGGTCGCCATTTGAATCTTTTCCACGATACATAATGGCTAAGGTGGAGGTGAAAAACTTGGTTGACATCCCTATTACTGCACTCACCCACATCCAAAACACAGCTCCAGGACCACCAATTGAAATCGCTACTGCAACTCCTGCAATATTACCCATGCCAACAGTTGCTGACAACGCGGTTGATAAGGCTTGGAAATGACTTATTTGACCTGGATCATTCGGGTCGTCATATTTACCTCGTAATACTTGAATGGCATGACCAATAAAACGAAATGGTAAAAATCTTGATAAAACTAGGAGATATAATCCGCCTCCTATTAATAATATAAGTAAGGGTAATCCCCATACAAATGATGCAAAGCTCGAAATAAGCTGATCCAGTTTATCCATCTATAATCTTAATTAGTTTGAGCTATAAATGTAATAAAGTAGAATGAAAAAAGTAATGATGTTTATAAATTCTTTCTATTTAGCATCCTATACTATAGAAATTAAAAATATTAAATCATAAATTAGTTTTTTATAAAATAACTGTATTATTTCATATTTATATGAATCCTAGCCTAGGATAGGTTTATTCTTGATTAACCAGAATACTAATAATAAACGTTCAAAACCAACCAACCATGAAATTAATTATATCATTTTTTATTTTTCTTATCAGCATAAATTCCTTTAGTCAAGAAGCCATGCGCAGATGGCGTAAGATGAACCAAGTTCGAAGTGACAAGTTCGACTTAGTTTTACCTGAAGCCATGCGAGAAAACAATATTGACATGTGGATTATCATGAACCGAGAAGGAAATTTTGACCCTCTTTATTCAGATATGGGAGAAGGTTATGTTGGCTCTACTGGTTATTACATCTTTACAGATAAAGGGGAAGGTCGAATTGAAAGAGCTGTTCTGGGGATTGGTGGATATCTTTTACAGGAAGGAGGAACCTATGACTATTTTGGATCAGCAGATGAACTCAAAACATTTGTAGAAACCCGAAATCCTAATCGCATTGGCCTTAATATATCCAAAAATATGGGAGGTGCAGATGGACTGACTCATTCTGGTTACCTCGAATTGGTTTCCGTTTTAGGAAAAAAATATGAAGAACGGTTTGTTTCAGCAGAAAAATTAGTTTCAGATTTTAGATCAAGACGTGTGGCTAGTGAAATAGCCATTTATGGAGAAGCTGGAGAATTGTCATATACTATTGCCGAAAAAGCATTTTCAAACCAAGTGATTACACCCGGAGTTACTACTCTTGAAGACGTAGCTTGGTGGATGACAGAACAACAATTTAAAAATAATTTAGGATCATCATTCGGAATGCCATCTGTTTATATTACTGGTCCTGATGGTGTTGAAGCAACATCATCTGATAGAATTATCCAACGTGGAGATGTACTCATGATAGATTGGGGAGTTGGTCTTATGAATATGTATACAGATATGAAACGTATAGCATATGTCCTAAAAGAAGGAGAAACTCGTGTTCCAGAAGGCATACAAAATGCCTTTGATCAAGGTGTTAAAGTAAGAACCATAATCAAGAATACTATTAAGCCAGGAGTCACAGCCCAAAAAGCTGAAACTGCCGTGTATGAAGCGCTAACCAAAGCAGGTTTTAACAAAATGGAAGCCTTTAATAAATTTACTAATCTAGATAAAACTGATGTCATCATTGGCTGCCATTCCGTTGGGAATTGGGGACATGGTATTGGTCCATCCATTGCTTTTTTCAACCCTGTAAGATTAGGGTACGAATTAAAACCTTCAAATCTTATCTCCATAGAATTGTTCGCTTATACAAAAATACCTGAATGGGGAGGCAAAAAATTGCGAGTACCGTTAGAAGATGATGCCATAATTACTGAAAGAGGTATTGAATGGCTGTACCCCGTAAATCCACGTATTTTAGTAATTAAATAAGATATCTCTACAACGAATACATTGCTGTTTTGTATTTAGTTTTTAATCCAGAAGCTAAAGCTAGTAAACCAACAAAGAAAAAGTAGTTTCATTTGTTATATCCGTATTGATATTAAAGAAAAAAACAACTAACTTCGTTTAACATTAGATATAAAACATTAAAACGATTTCATATCAAGTCGTT
>MAAC01018482.1_pt1 | contig 26849 bp, 17 predicted proteins | sample 1115981 | NCBI WGS metagenome assembly MAAC01 (sample SAMN04961126, study PRJNA320927) | seawater metagenome | isolation source: sample BD02T64 sea water enriched with oil for 64 days | place: USA:Gulf of Mexico | collected 2013-07-27
TAATCTGCGGTTTGGTAAGGTCTGCCATCGCTTCCGTGGCTCGTTTGCCTAGCTGAGGGGATGGGCCGATTGCGCGACGTGTGGTTGCAACAAGCAGCTGAAGCGCAGAAATCGATGGGATCTCACCCTCGGAGCCAAGGTCAACACTTGCCGTTTCACCCTGTTGCGAGAGCCACTCCAGCAGCTGCGTGTGCAGTGCAAGGGCGTCGCCGGGCCATAGATCTGCAGGAATAAGAAAAGCAGGTTTTTCCACGTCACAATCGGTCAAGTGAACCTCCGTCAAACTTGTGTGTCACTGTGAGACTATGTGGGAAATGTCTAAATAATTGGTTTCAGAGAGGTGTATCTACCAAATTTTTAGTAGGATGGTTTCATTAAAAAACACCATAGTTTCTTAATTGTTTTGCGATGGGTGTTTCCATTTTGTTAAGACTGTCTGATTAGCTCTGAACGACGTGGGATATTAGGTGTGAGACAGGCTATGATGATCGACAGATCAAAGACATGGACTCAAGTTGACGGTGTTATCGAGTTTGCTGTCGCGGAATCCGCGCGCATCCTTTCGCGCTTGAGATCCGTGCGTGCGGCTTCGGATATGATCACCACTGCGTCCGATACTCTGCACGGATTGTTGCAGCAGATTGAGACAGCAGGGTCGCAGTCCGAAACAACAGGGTTGCTGGCCGACGCTAGGCATTCGGTTCAGGAATCGGCGAGTGTATTAGAGGGCCTGACAGCACAGAATCTAATTGAGCATCTCAATAGCGCAATGCGCCACATGAAAGAGCTTAAGTTCATCGCAATGATGATCAAGATCGACACGGCAGATCCGTCGCACGCAAGTGTCAGTTCTAACGCATTTGCCGCCGATCTTGAGGCGCTGGTTGCGACTCTGGATGGGACCACAAAAACTGCAAGAGAACGCGTTGAACCCATTCAGTCAAAGATCTCAGAGGCCTACAAAACTCTGAATGAGGCTGCATTTGGTCTGGCACAGCAGGTCGAAGAAATGACTGTCTTGGCGGATAATACCGCTGGGCTAAAGCAGGCACGTGACACCATGATGTCCGCCCTTGGCCAGGAGGCGCGCCAGGTTTCCTGCGACACATCCATGCAGATTTCGCGGCTGATTCCGCGACTTCAATTTGCGGACGCATTTGTGCAGCGGTTGCAGAATACGCAGCGCTTCCTAGAGAATGCCGACCAGCATCCGGGGACGCCCAAGCAGCTGGTCTTGGCTGTAGCTTCGCTGCAAATGAAGGCGCTGAGGGAAGATACCCGGGTGGAGCGAGAGGCCTCGACCGCTGCCTTGGACGCATTGTTGAACGCAACCTCTCAATCGGCTGGGCTATTGACCGAAAAGGGGGCCGGGGATGAGTTCAGAGAGTGGCTGCAGGCAAGTGCGTCGACGGTGGAGATGAACACTCAGGTGATCGAAACCTCGCGTCGTCAGTTATTGTCCGCGTTTCAGCATATCGAAGATGCCCATGCTGTCGCGGCGCAGGTCGATGACACCATTTCAAAATTTGTGCCTCTGGCCCAGACGTTGAAATATACCGCGATCAATGGGTCGTTGCTGGCGTCAAAAGCGTCATCGAAGAAAAGTGCGTCTTACGTGCTAACCGCCGAAATCCAGAATGTCGGCAAAAAATGTGGACTGAGAATGACGGAAAGTGCTTCGGCACTGACCAACATCAATGAGGTTCTATCCCGTGTTGATCGGTCAAATCTGGAAGAGAAGATCAAACAGCTTGCCGGTAGTCTTGAACAGGCTGAGACTGCACAGGATAGCCTGGGAAATCTGACCCAAGACCTGCGGCAGACCCGACATAATCTGTCCGAGGGCGTGGCGGCGCTGATGGAATCCTGTCATGAAGCTCGCAAGACTATTCAGGACGGAGAAGTCATGTTGCAGGGGCTGGAGTGCCTGATTGAAACGGACGGAAGCTTGGACATCGGCAGTGTTGACGCCAGTACCGTGCAATGGATCACCGCCTATTACACTACCGAGCCAGAGCGCGCCCTGCATCATAAACTGTTCGGAGGTATGGGTGATCCAGTACCGAACGTGTTAGAAGATGATGACGACCTTGGTGATTTTTTGCTTTAAAAGGTTCTGTCATAGACCAATGCGGACAGCGTTCGAGTTCCAGGGCCCGGCTGGGACATGGCACCTCTGCAAGGCGGCTGAACATCAGCTGTCTGGGGCTCCCAACCCTTTCGACAAGTCTTGGGCCGCCAAACTCACAATCTTGCCAATGTCAGTGATCTTGTCCGGCGACAATCTATGTGTCGGGCCAGAGACTGAGATTCCGGCAACAGGTTCATCATAATAGTTCAAGATGGGAGCTGCGACACAGCGCATGCCTGGGTTCCGCTCTTCATCATCCACAGCAAATCCATAGGATCGGATCACCTGCATCTCAATGCGAATTGCCTCGGCGTCGCAAAGCGTCTTGCTGGTAAAACTCTCAAACTGCCGGTCTTTCAAAAAGCGATCCAGCTTTTCATTGGAATAGCGAGACAGCAGGGCCTTACCGATGCCTGAGGCATGCATCGGAGACAGGGTACCGGGCGGGAAAAAGGCGCGGATGGATTCATGGGTCTCGACCTGGCTAACAAACATCACAAAGCCGTCTTTTTCGATACCAAGGTTGGCGGTTTCGCCGGTCACCTCCATAAGGTGACGCATGACTGGGCGGCTGCGGTCAACTACGCTGGAGCGGCGTAGGAAAGCCGAGCCCAAACGGAACGCCATCGGTCCAATATGCCACGCCTGGGTTTGTGGATCACTTTCCACAATTCCCCGCGCGGCAAGAGTGTTGAGCACGCGGTAGATTGTCGCCGGGGATTGATCAAGTTTTTCAGAGACTTCGGTCAATGTAAGACCACTGTTGTCTGCCAGTGTTTCCAAGACAATCAGTGCTCGGTCAAGGGACTGCACCGGGGCGGTTTCTTCCTTGGAATAGAACGCTTTGGGGCGTCCCTTGCGGCGTGTGGGTGTGGGCATTTTGATGGCCTGTCTGGAGGTCAGGGGCAGTTGACTTTTAGATAAATGAAATTTCATTTCGGTCAATGAAAAAATGTAACATATTGAATATTCAGGAAAATGATGATTTTCGGGTGTAATGAAATACTTTTTCAAAAAAATTGTTCCAGAGCGATCTGCTGATTACTGTTGGTAGAAACGCCAATGGAGGGCACCAAGTGAGTTTTCAGAACCCAGTTTTCATCCCCGGCCCGACAAACATGCCAGAAGTGCTGCGCAAAGCCTGTGACATGCCGACTCTGGACCATCGTTCATCGTTATTCGGCGAGATACTGCATCCTGCGCTGCAGGGCGTGAAGCAGGTTTTAAAGAGTGATAGCGCTGAGATCTTTGTCTTTCCTTCAACCGGAACCGGCGGTTGGGAAACCGCGCTGACCAACACGCTTTCGCCTGGTGACAAAATTCTGGCAGCGCGTAACGGTATGTTCAGTCACCGCTGGATCGATATGTGTAATCGGCATGGACTGGATGTCACAGTGGTCGAAACGCCTTGGGGCGCAGGTCTACCTGCGGATCGGTACGAGGAAATCCTGACAGCCGACAGCAATCACGAGATTAAAGTGGTTCTGGCAACTCACAACGAAACGGCCACGGGGGTTCGCAGTGACATTGCGGCTGTGCGCCGTGCCTTGGACGCGGCCGGACACCCAGCGTTGCTGTATGTGGATGGCGTTTCGTCAATCGGTTCGATGGATTTTCGTATGGATGAATGGGGCGTCGATATTGCCGTCACTGGGTCGCAAAAGGGGTTCATGCTGCCTGCTGGCCTGGCGATTGTTGGGTTCTCGCCCAAGGCGATGGCATTGGTTGAAACCGCTAAGCTGGCGCGCACGTTCTTTGATATCCGCGACATGGCGGCTGGCTATGCCAACAACGCCTATCCCTATACGCCGGCCGTTGGACTGTTGAATGGGTTGAAGCTCTCGACTGAGATGTTGTTGGACGAGGGGTTAGAAACCGTATTTTCCCGCCACAATAGAATTGCCAACGGGGTTCGTGCTGCTGTTTCGGCTTGGGGTCTGGAGCTTTGCGCTGAAGCACCGAATGTGTATTCTGACACTGTCAGTGCAATACGGACACCCGACGGGTTCGACGCCACTCGCATCGTGACCCATGCCGCTGACGTTTACGGCGTCGCATTTGGAGTTGGTCTGGGCGAAGTTGCAGGCAAACTGTTCCGCATTGGGCACCTCGGCTCGCTGACTGACGTGATGACTCTGTCGGGCATAGCCACTGCAGAAATGTGCATGGTTGATCTTGGGCTGGATATCACGCTTGGCGCGGGTGTTGCCGCTGCTCAGGACGTCTATCGCGCCACCACGGCCCAAACTGCTTTGGCAGCAGCGTAGAAAGGCCATGGTATGTTGATTCCAAACTACGACGATATGCAGGCCGCCCATGAGCGCATCAAACCCTATGTGCACCGCACACCCGTTCTGACATCCAGCTTTCTGAACGAACTGACCGGGGCACAACTGTTCTTTAAATGTGAGAACTTTCAAAAGGCAGCTGCGTTTAAGGTGCGCGGGGCTTCGAACGCGGTGTTTGGTCTCAGCGATGAACAGGCCAGACAGGGCGTCGCGACGCACTCTAGCGGCAATCACGCGCTGAGCCTCAGCTATGCGGCTGGACGGCGCGGTATCCCTTGCCATGTGGTCATGCCGCATACGGCTCCACAGGCCAAGAAGGACGCCGTCATTGGCTATGGTGGGCAAATCACCGAATGCGAGCCTTCGACCAGCAGCCGCGAAGCGGTGTTCGCTGAGGTTCACGCACGCACCGGCGCTGATTTTGTGCATCCCTATAATGATGCGCGTGTCATCGCGGGGCAGGGCACTTGCTCGCGAGAATTGGTCGAACAGGTCGAAGGTCTGGATGCCGTTGTTGCCCCGATTGGCGGTGGGGGGATGATTTCGGGCACTTGCCTGACACTGTCTCATCAGGCTCCGGATATCCAGGTTATTGCCGCTGAACCGGAACAGGCAGATGATGCATATCGCAGTTTCAAAGCAGGGCACATCATCGCGGATGATGCACCTGTAACTGTGGCGGACGGGTTAAAAGTTCCGCTCAAAGATCTGACTTGGCACTTTGTGTCGACCCACGTGACGGACATTCTGACAGCCAGTGAGCAGGACATCATCGACGCAATGCGCCTGACTTGGTTGCGGATGAAGATCGTGGTGGAGCCCTCCAGTGCGGTACCGCTGGCGACCATATTGAAAAACAAACCTCGTTTCGCGGGCAAACGCGTGGGCGTGATTATAACAGGCGGCAATGTCGATCTCGACAAACTGCCGTGGATGAATCGTTGATCTGGGAGGAAATACAATGAACGCACAGATAAACATCAATGATCTGGTTGTCGGATATGACGTGCCCGCGCTGCCGGGGATGGATGAGGCTGACATTCAAACGCCTTGCCTGGTCCTTGATCTGGATGCGTTAGAGCGCAACATCAAGAAGATGGGCGACTACGCAGCGGCGCACGGTATGCGGCATCGGGTGCATGGCAAGATGCACAAATCGGTGGATGTGGCCAAGTTGCAAGAGCAGTTGGGAGGCGCTGTCGGCGTCTGTTGCCAAAAAGTGTCCGAGGCCGAAGTGTTTGTGCGCGGTGGTATCAAGGATGTTCTGGTCTCCAATCAGGTCCGAGACCCACTGAAACTGGACCGTTTGGCTCAACTGCCCAAACTGGGCTCGCGGATTATTGTCTGTGTTGATGACTTGGACAATGTCGCCGACCTGTCTGATGCGGTCCAAAAACACGGTACCACGATAGAGTGCCTGATTGAGATCGACTGCGGTGCCGGGCGCTGTGGCGTGAACTCGACAGACGCAGTGGTTGAAATTGCCAAGGCCATCCAAGCGGCTGATGGCCTGACCTTCACTGGCATCCAAGCCTATCAAGGCGCCATGCAGCATATGGACAGCTACGGCGATCGTAAGAACAAGCTGAATGTCGCAATCGACATGGTCGAAGACGCAGTCGCTGGATTGAAGGCCGAAGGTATTACCTGCGAACTGGTGTCAGGTGGCGGAACGGGTTCCTATTATTTCGAGAGTAACTCGGGCGTGTACAATGAGCTGCAGTGTGGATCTTATGCGTTCATGGACGCCGATTATGGCCGGATTCTGGACCGCAATGGCACTCGGATTGATCAGGGGGAATGGGAGAATGCGCTGTTCATCCTGACTTCGGTGATGTCCCACACCAAGGCGGACAAGGCTATCTGTGATGCAGGCCTCAAGGCGCAGTCTGTCGACAGTGGTCTGCCGGTTATCTTTGGGCGCACAGATGTGGAATACCTGAAATGCTCGGACGAGCATGGGGTGATTGGTGATCCGGATGGCGTACTGAAGATCAACGATAAGCTGCGTTTGGTTCCAGGTCACTGTGATCCGACTTGCAATGTACATGATTGGTACGTTGGTGTCAGGGATGGAAAGGTCGAGACGCTTTGGCCGGTCTCTGCGCGGGGCAAAGCTTACTAACATTTCCCCAGAAAACTGGCAGGCCGGTATGCCGTACTACGGTTGTTGGCCTGCATTTTCGATCAAAGGACATCAATATGATTATCGTTCCCGAACGAGAAATTGCCGGGCTTGTGAACCGTAAGGACAGTTTCGACGCAGTTGAGAAAGTCTTTGCCTCGATGGCTAGCGGCGCGGCCTACAATTTCCCGGTGATCCGTGAGTCTATCGGCCATGCGGATGCGCTTTACGGCTTCAAATCCGGATTTGACCGGACGGGGCTGAACCTCGGCCTGAAATCCGGCGGCTATTGGCCGGGTAATGCCGACAAGGGGTTAACCAACCACCAATCCACAGTGTTTCTGTTCGATGCAGATACCGGAAAATGCCGTGCAGTCGTCGGGGGAAACCTACTGACTGCACTACGCACTGCGGCCGCCAGTGCAGTCTCAATCAAATATCTAGCACCGACAAACGCGAAAGTGCTGGGTATGATCGGAGCAGGGCATCAATCCACCTTTCAGGTGCGGGCAGCTGTCGAACAGCGCGAATTCGAAAAGATCATCGGCTGGAACCTGCATCCTGAGTATTTGGTCAACCTCGAGTCCGTGGCCCGCGACGTTGGTCTGCCGTTTGAGGTAGTGGATCTGGACCAGTTGGGCGCAGAGGCGGATGTGATCATCACCATTACCTCCTCCTTTGATCCGATCTTGATGGATGCTCAGGTGACCGGTGGTACTCATATTGCCTGCATGGGAACCGACACAGTTGGCAAGCAAGAGGTCGACGCGGCATTGGTGGCCCGTGCATCTGTGTTTACCGATGAGATCGCGCAATCCATCACTCTGGGCGAGTGCCAGCATGCCGTCGCCAGTGGCCTTAAACAGCAAGATGACATCTCGCAGATCGGCGCGGTGATCAACGGCGATCATCCCGGACGGGTCTCGCAGGACGAAGTAACGCTTTTCGATGGGACCGGGGTCGGCCTGCAGGATCTGGCCGTTGCGGCGGCAGTCGTGGAATTGGCGCTGGAAAAAGGTGTCGCGCTAGAGGTTGATTTTTGAACCTAGGAACCTGAGAAAAACTAGGCCCTGCCATTTGGCGGGGCTTTATTGTTTTTGACGCATGACGGGTTTGATTCGAGTTGAAACACCCGCTTTTAGGTCCTGCAACATCTACAATTGACTGAGTTGCGGCGGATTGGTTCCAAAAAGCGTGACTCGGCCATACTTCAAATGAACGACATTAAGTGTTTGAAGGAGAGGCTCCATTCAGAATTGATTGTGTCGGTCGTGGAAACAATCATGGGTGTGGGCGGGCAATTCCAACTCGTTTTCGTGCGTTTTTCCGTATTAACGCATAATTAACAGATGGCGGGGCGAGCTGTAAGAAACAATTTAAAATGGGCTTGATCCGGCTGAGCCTCTCAAAATGTGGCTTTTTCTCGGCCAACCAAAAAATTCGCTAAATTTTTTCATTGTTGAGGTAGCAGCATCGGGTATTGGTAAGACAGCCCATCTTTGGGGAGAAGTCTGCTGGTCGTGGGGGCGACTGCACTTTTTGCATCAGGACGATGCCTGAGAACTGTTTGGTTACAGGGTGGCTGCCGCTGCACGATATACCAAAGTTGATGCACATGGGCTGATTAGCCTGTGTGTAGCCGAGCCGTTTGGTTTGGTGTTCTTGATGTCGTCCATGGTGCATGTGCCAGTCGCCGATCACGTTGCGATTTTGTCTGGAGATTTGGAATAGTTTTTCCGCAGGATTGTGCGGTGTGGTGCGTGGGTGTGCCGAAAAGGAGAATGTGATGGCGAATAATTTTGACAACCCGTTTTCGGCCAATGTGATTGGTTTGTGGGACTTCCGCGATGGATACACCACTGATGACAGCGGCTTGGGTGATGGCATTGCTCAGGACGGCACCCCTGCAAACGGTCCCACATTTGCCGGTGGCTGGATGCTGGGCAACGGTGACGGCTCGCGCCTGGATGTGGACGATGGCGATGACGCTGCATTCGACCTGACCGAAGGCACAATTATTTCCTCATTCCGCCCATACGAATTGCCAAACGGTGATCCGCAAACTGTTGTCAGCCGTGGTCTCTCTGGGGATGATAGCGGCGACCAGGATCCTGACACGGGTTTTATGGAAATTCGCGTCACCAGCGACGGCTCGGTCGAAGTGTATCATATTGATGGCGCCAACTCGGTCCTGCTGACTACGGAAGCTGGGTTCTTTGCTGGCGGTGACATAGTTAAGGTATCCTATGCCTGGAGCGAAGACGGTGTTTCGATGACTGTCGAAAACACCTCGCAGGGCACGTCTTACAATACGGGCAGCGATGCCGGTGGTTTGACACTGGATGTGACCGAAAATGACGAGCAGAGCTTTGCCATTGGCAGCCGCGAGACGGCAGAAGGCGAGTATGACCAAAACTTTTTTGGCGCCATCGACTATGTTGCTGTGTTGGATGAGGACGTCGTCACCACCGATGGTGGCCTAGACGGAATTGTCGAAGGCTCGAGCGGCGATGACCAGATCGACCTTGCCTATACTGGTGACCCCGAAGGCGACATGATCGACAATGACGATGCGATCAACCCAGCGGATGGCCCGAATGATGATGTCGTGAATGCAGGCGCGGGGGATGATACTGTTGATGCGGGTGCGGGTGATGACACCGTGCACGGCGGAGCCGGCTCTGATGTTCTGAACGGCGGCGAAGGTGACGACGTTATCGAAGGTGACACCAATGCACCGGGTGCGAGCCCCAGCAGCCGTCAGGTGTTTGAATGGGATAAGGCACCGGATCCTGATGATGGCGGTGACATTGACAACGAGGACGACCTAAGCGGTGGCTTCAGCCAGGATACTGGTTCGGTGACCGTCAATTATTCCGTGCTCAACGAAGATTCTGGTGTCGCTACCGAATTTACGGATACCACTCAGTTTGTTGGCAATGTTGACGGTGACGGCAACCCGATCGAAGACAGTAGCGGCTTGTCTTCAGAGATCAACGGAGATGGCAACGGCGCGGCTTATCAACTCGAATTTTCCGGTGCCGTTGAAAATGTTTCATTCCGGATCAACGACATCGATGGCGATGGTGTGGTACGAGTGACCGCGTTTGATGCTAACGGCGATCCGGTTGTTGTGAACCTGGCCGGTGGCCCGGCGTTGACGATGTCGGATGAAGATGCGGTAGCGGGCGATGATACTGCCACTGCGGATGGCAACTACGCCAATGCCGACAACTCCAATACTTCCATGTTGGTGACTATTCCCGGCCCGGTGTCGCGGTTGGTGATTGAGCATGAACAAGATGGAGGTGGTGACACCGGTATTCTGGTCTCGGATGTCTATTTTGACGTGACGGCTGCTCCAACCGATATCGTGCCCGGCGATGATACCATCGATGGCGGCGACGGCGACGACATTATCATCGCAGGCGGTGGTGATGATGATGTGACGGGCGGCGACGGCTCGGACAGTGTGGATGGTGGCGACGGCGACGATGTTATTGATACCTCTGGCGGTGGCGCTATTCCTCTGCCAGATCGTGGCTTCGAGGGTTATGTCGGCTCATCGGTAACCATCCCTCCAATTCCGGCGGATAGCGACCCGAACGACGATCGTGATACCGTCGATGGTGGTGATGGCAATGACACCATCATGACCGGCGACGATGCAGACCTGATCAGCGGCGGAACTGGCGAAGACAGCATTGATGGCGGTATTGACGACGATACCATCTCTGGTGGCGCTGATGATGACTACATCGTGGGCGGCGAAGGCGCTGACGACATCCAGGGTGACGGCGGCAATGACACCATCTATGGTGGCCTCGATCCAGTGTTTCCTGATGTTTTGAACATCCTTGACGATGGCTCGGGCGGCGATCCGGTTGACCCAGATCCAACCAATGGCATGGATGTGATCGACGGCGGCGACGGCGATGATCTGATCTTTGGTCAAGATGACGACGACACCCTGTATGGTGGCGACGGCAATGACACCTTGGACGGCGGCATTGACGAGGATTTGATCGAGGGCGGCGCAGGTGATGACCTGATCATTGGTGGCCAGGGTGCGGATACGCTCTTGGGTGGCGACGACCGGGATACATTCCTTGGCGGCACCCATCTGGACCAGGTCGACGGCAATGAAGGTGGCGATGACTTTGACACCTTGGATCTGCGTGGCAAGGGCGCAGTTAGCGTTGTCTATACCTCGGCTGATGAAGAAGATGGTATTGCGATCGTCGCCGAAACTGGTGAAATCATTACCTTCCAGAACATTGAAACTGTGCTTACTGATGGCCCACGTGCCGCAGGTCCTGATGGGATTGTTGAAGGCACGGAAGATGGCGATGTCATCGACGTGCTTTATGACGGCGATCCAAACGGCGATTTCATCGACAACGAAGATGCACTGCTGCCCGGCGAAGCTCCTAATGACGACATTGTGGTTGCCAAAGGTGGCGATGACTCGATCATTTCTGCCCTTGGGGACGATCTCGTCTTTGCTGGCGGTGGTGACGATCTTGTTGACACTGACGAAGGCGACGACACTGTCTTTGGCGGCGAGGGTGATGACTATATCGACGGACGCGAAGGCGAGGACCGGCTGTTTGGTCAGGGCGGCGACGATACACTGGTTGGTGGCGATGGTGCAGACTACGCTAACGGCGGCGAAGGTGATGATTTCATTGCGACGGGTTCGGGTGATGACACTGTTGTCGCCGGCGCCGGTCATGATTATGTCGATGCCTTTACCGGCGATGACCTGATCAGCGGTGGTGCAGGTAATGATGGCCTGATCGGCAACGATGGTGACGATACTATCGATGGCGGCGAAGGTGATGATTACATCTCGGGTGGCGATGGCGCCGATGAAGCAACTGGCGGTGCAGGCGAAGATACATTGTTGGGTGGCGGCGGCGACGACACCCTAAGCGGTGGCGACGGAGATGACACCTTTGTATCCGGTGGCGGCGCTGACGAAATGTTCGGCGATGCTGACCGCGATACGTTCTATGTCAACGCAGGCAACGATGTAACTGGCGGCGAGACCGGAATTGACGAGGACACTCTGGTCGTAAATGGTCCTGCCGAAGTTGAGTATGTCGACGGCGATCCCGAGAGCGAGGCCGGCACAGTTTATTTCCTGGATCCCGACGGTGTACGCACTGGCGAAACCATGGGATTCCGTGAAATCGAGACTGTGGTCATTCGCGATCTGTCAGATCTTGATGGGGTGGTCGAGGGGACCGAAGGTGCAGACCTGATCGACGCTAGCTATGTCGGCGATCCCGAAGGCGATCTGGTCGATAGTCTGGACTCACTGGATAACTTGACTGAAACAGAATTGTTTTCGGGAACTCCATCCACATTTGTCGAAATCCTTGGCGGACCTTCAATTGGCGACAACCGTGATGCGGTTTTGGCTGGTGGTGGCGATGACACCGTCTATGGCGGTTTGGATGACGACATCCTTGTCGGCGGAACTGGCAATGACGAGCTGATCGGTGGATTTGGTGCTGACGACCTTGTGGGCGGCGAAGGCGACGACCTGCTGGTTGGCAATGTTGGTGTTGACCGTTTGTTTGGCGGTGAAGGCAACGATACACTGGACGGCGGCGAACAAACTGACCTGATGTATGGCGGCGACGGCGACGATCTGTTCCTTGGCGGTGAAGGCAACGACAGCATCTTTGGTCAGGACGGCAATGACACCATCATTGGTGGTCTCGGCGGCGATACCATTGACGGCGGCGACGGCGACGACAGCATTGACGGTGGCTTTGGTGATGATGTGATCACTACTGGCGCTGGCTCCAACTTTGTGGATGCTGGTCTGGGCAACAACGAGGTTATTGCGGGTGACGGCAATGACACATTGTCTGGTGGCGATGGCGACGACAGCTTTGATGCCGGTGCTGGTGATGACAGCATCGACGCAGGTGGCGGTAATGATACAATTATCGCGGGTTCGGGGTTTGATACCATTAACGCAGGCGCCGGCGATGACTTGGTGCAGGGCGGTGATCCCAGCCTGACGGGTGTTGCTTCGGTTGGTCATACTCCTGACCTCATTCACGGTGGAGACGGCAACGACACACTGGAAGGTGGTTCCGGCGACGACACCATCACCGGTGACGACGGTGAAGACCACATCTATGGTGGTATTGGCGCTGATCTGCTTGATGGCGGAGACGACAACGACATCATCTATGGTGACAGCGACATTGCTCCACCTCCGAGCGATATCGAGGACGCGTTGGAACTGGAGCCAGGCCACGACACTATTTCAGGTGGCGACGGTGATGATGTAGTCTATGCGCAAGATGGCAATGACAGCGTCGAAGGCGGCGACGGCAACGATTACCTGTCTGGCGGTGCCAGCGCTGACACTGTGATTGGTGGCGAAGGCGACGATACCATCTACGGTGGTGACGATGCTGATAACATCAGTCTTGCTCCGGCTCTGGAAGATGGGCTTGGCGATGTTCTGGATGGTGGCGTCGGCGAAGACGTCATCTTTGGCAGCGATTACGACGACACCATTACTGGCGGTGACGGTGGCGATGAGCTGCACGGCGGTGACGGCGAAGATGAGATAGATCTTGGCTCGGACGATAGCGAAGATGTTGCCTTTGGTGACTTTGGGTCAGACGTATTCACTGGAGTTGGTCAAGGTGATAACATCACCGGCGGCGAAGACGACGATGACTCGGATGTAGACGTTCTTGATCTGCGCGGAGCCGCTGAAGAAGCGAACGCGGGTGGTAGCCTGTCGGTAACCTATGCCAGCGGCGATCCAGAGGCCGGCGTGGTGACCTTCTTCAATGCCGAAGGTGAAGTCACAGGAACCACTGATTTCTCGGAAATCGAGAACGTCATCCCGTGTTTCACTCCGGGTACATTGATTGCGACACCCAAAGGCGAACGCCGGGTCGAGGATCTGAAGGCTGGCGACCGGGTCATCACCCGCGACAATGGCATTCAGGAAATCCGCTGGCAAGGTCGCCGCGATATGACCAGTGACGAGTTGGTAGGTGCCTCGCATCTGCAGCCGGTGCTGATCTGTAAGGGCGCATTGGGCAATGGCCTGCCGGAACGTGACATGATGGTTAGCCCAAATCACCGGGTACTGATCGCAAACGACAAAACCGCGCTGTATTTCGAGGACCGCGAGGTTCTGGTGGCAGCCAAGCACCTGACTGGCCTGCCTGGGGTTGATGTGGTCGAGACCTCTTCGGTGACCTATATCCACTTCATGTTCGACCAGCACGAAGTGGTGCTGTCGGATGGGGCCTGGACCGAAAGCTTCCAGCCGGGTGATCTGACCCTGCGCGGCTTGGACAACGCTCAACGCAACGAATTGCTTGAGTTGTTCCCCGAGTTGAAGACGGAAAAAGGCCAAGCGGCTTATCCGGCTGCGCGACGGTCGCTGAAAAAGCACGAGGCGCGTCTGCTGGTGCACTAAGCAACAGGATGATATGAGACAGAAAAAGGCAGGGCTGATTGGCCCTGCCTTTTTTGTTGTGAGATTGAATTGTGGTTTAGTTTCCGTCTGCGCGCCAGTTGGCCCAGGCTTCTGGGGTGTCGAGATCAGTAATGGCACGTTGACCGGGTAAGGCGACCAGTTTCACCGGTTCGTTTACCAAAACAGCACGGGCACCCACGTCGCCGCTTAGCGTACATAAGGCATCGAAATAGCGGCGCGGGAACAGAACCGGATGACCCGGGGTGCCGTCAGCCGCGCTGGCGCGCAGGATCGGACCATCCATGCCGTGATAATGCGCTGCCAAGTGTTGCAAATCCTGGCTTTCAATTTCGGGCATATCTGTGGGTAGGATCATCACCGCCTCAATTTGGTCTGGAAGTGCGGCAATCCCAGCGCGGATCGACGCCGCCATACCTTCGGTCGCGTCTGGTACGTAAATAGCGGTGGTGCTGCCGATCCATTTGACACGTGGGTGATTTGCGTCGGGCAGGGTGACATAACAGGGCAACCCGGTCAGCGCCGCACGGCGACACATCAGGGCGATCAGCGGCTCACCTGCCACTTGCTCCAGCAGTTTGTCTTGGGGGGCCATGCGGCTGGAGGATCCGGCGGCCAGCAGCAGTATGGCGAGATGGCTCATGAAATGTCTCCGGTTTGGGCTTGGCGCTGGGACAGGAAGCCTCCGGCGGGAGTGTTTTAGAAAAGATGAAGCCGTAAGGGCAGGGGAATTTCAAGGGGGAGCAGACACAAAAACGCCCCCGCAGGAGCAGGGGCGTTCGAAAAACTCTGTTGTTGATGTCAGCCGCGCATGCGGGCGCCGTCAGCGTCAAACAAAGGCGTGGTGATCAGTCGGGCCTGGTGCATTTTGCCGAGAATTTCGATTTCGACCTTCAGCCCTTCGTTGGCGCGAACTGTGGGCACAAAACCAAGCGCGATGGATTTACCCACGTGGTGCGAATAGCCACCCGATGTGCAAAACCCAACAACCACACCGTCAAGCCAGATCGGTTCATAAGCCACCACATCAGCATCGTCAGCATCAACCTCAAAGGCGCAGAGCTTGCGCGCCGGGCCGGCATCACGTTCGGCCTCGGCGGCGGCACGACCGATGAACTGGGTGTCTTTCTTGAACGATATAAAGCGATCAAGACCGGTTTCGGCGGCTGTATAATCTGGCGAAAATTCACTGAGCCAAGAGCCAAAGAACTTGTCCAGACGCAGGCTCATCATGGCCCGCATGCCAAAGGGCTTCATCCCGAGCGGCTCACCAGTCTGCCACAGGACGGACCAAAGGGCACGCATGCTGGGCAGATCACAGAAGATCTCGTAGCCCAGATCACCGGTGTAGCTGACCCGTTGCACGATGCAGTCGGACATTCCTACGGACATGCGGCGGACATCCATGAATTTCATGTCCGAGATGTCCTGACGAGTACAGGCTTGCAGCACCTCGCGGGCAAGGGGGCCGGCAACGGTGAATCCGCTGCGTTGGTCCGAGATGTTTTCGATGTTCATGCCAACGTCCAGATTCTGCAGGAACCAGCGCCAGTGGTAGGCTTGTGAACCATAAGAGGCGGTCAGTTGATACTCTTCCTCTCTCAGGCAGGAAATGGTGAAATCGCCAATCAAACGGCCCTTGGGAGACAGCATCGGAGTTAGCGACAGGCGGCCTATTTTTGGCACCCGTCCGGCCATGATGCGGTCCAGCCAGGCACGGGCGCCGGCGCCGGTGACACGGAATTTGCCAAAGTTGTGCAGTTCGTTGATGCCGACAGCACCGCGAACGGCGGCAACTTCACGTGCAGCGGCGTCAAACGCGTTGGAGCGACGGAAGCTGGGGGTCTCAAAGCGAGGTTCGTCGTCAATGGCGAAGTAGTTCGCCACTTCTAGCCCGAATTGTGCGCCCCAGACCGCCCCCATGTTTTCGAAGATGTCGTACATCGGCGTGGAGCGGAATGGGCGGGCGGCAGGCAGTTCTTCGTTTGGATAGGAAATCGAAAAACGTTTCTGGTAGTTTTCGATCACTTTGGGACGGGTGTAGCCCGGGGTGATCCACTCACCATAACGTGCGCAATCCATGGCGAATGTGTCACGCTCGGTTTCGCCTTCAACCATCCACTGCGCCAGCATCAGGCCAACGCCGCCACCCTGGCTGAAACCGGCCATGACAGCACAAGCGGACCAGTAGTTGCGCATTCCTGGGACCGGACCGACCAGCGGGTTGCCGTCTGGTGCAAAAGTGAAGGGGCCGTGAATGACTGATTTCACACCGGCAGTTTCCAGAGCTGGGAAGCGTTTGTAGGCAAATGAAATCGAGTCTTCAATCTTGTCGAAATCGTCTTGCAGCAATTCATGGCCAAAGTCCCAAGGTGTTCCATCCACAGCCCAAGGTTTGCAAGGTTGCTCGTAGAAACCGATGCACAGGCCACGACCTTCTTGGCGCAGGTAGCTTTCGCCGGCTGGGTCCATGACATGTGGATGCTCGCCGCCACCGGCAACAATATCAGCGATCAATGGGACTTCGTCGGTGACAATATACTGGTGCTCCATCGGGTGCAGCGGGAAGTAGACACCGGCCATGGCGCCTACTTCACGGGCCCAAAGCCCGCCTGCGTTAACCACATGCTCAGCGTGAATGGTGCCTTTGTTGGTAACCACATCCCAAGTTCCGTCAGGGCGCTGGTTGGTCTCAAGCACTTTGCAGTGGGTCTCAATCGTGGCGCCGCCCATGCGGGCCGCTTTGGCATAGGCGTGGGTGGTGCCGGAAGGATCCAGGTGCCCGTCAAGCGGATCATAGAGACCGCCAAGAATGCCGTCGATATTGGTGACCGGAGCAATTTTCTTGATTTCTTCTGGGCTGACAATCTCGGTCTCCAGCCCCATGAACCGGTGCTTGGCGCGCTCGGCCTTAAGCATGTCAAAGCGTTCCTGGTTGTCGGCTAGGGTAATGCCGCCGACATGGTGCAATCCGCAGGACATGCCGGTGATCTCTTCCAGCTCGCGATACAGCTTGATGGTATAGCCCTGCAAGGCTGCCATATTGGTGTCGCCGTTCAGAGTATGAAAGCCACCAGCCGCGTGCCAGGTTGACCCCGAAGTCAGCTCGGAGCGTTCCAGCAACATGACATCGCTCCAGCCCAGCTTGGTCAGGTGGTACAGGACCGAACAGCCGACAACTCCGCCGCCAATGACGGCCACACGCGTGGTGGTTTTCATTTCAGATCTCCCAAAGAATCTCGCTTTTCTACATTCTGGACATATGTGAACAGTAATCCAGTCGAAAAGCGACCACGGGAGTCGCCGACGGGTCGGGAATTGGGTTCAGGTCTCAATCGCGGGTGCAAAAACGGCTGTTTTGAACAAGAACGATGGCCACAATCGGTGCAACCAGCAAGATCACCGCGACGCTGATCAGTAATGCGCCCAGTTGGGAATAATCGGCGGCAGTGATGATTTGGCCGTGTTGATCCGAGACTTCGCGGGTCACGATGAAAACCTGGTTCAGGTATTTTGTACCCAGGCTTGAAGCAGACAGCGCCAGATTGGTGAAAGAAGCCATCACAGCAAAGAATGTCGCCTTTAGATTGCTGGGTGCGTTGCGGGCAATCCAGGCCAGCATCGGGATCATCGAGATTTGGCCCAATGGCGATTCCGCTGCGGTGTCAACCAGCGCGATGAAACGTGCATCAACCACACCGCCGGTCATCGCAGCAGTCCATTCATGAATACCATAATAGAGCGCGACATTGGGCAGGCTCAGGGTCGCCTCGGCCAGAGCCAGGAACGTAATGATCCAGGCAATCGAGCGGCTGGCCATCATCGGTCGCAGCACAATCATCCCTGCCAGTGTCAGCAGCGAAGCAATCAGCGATAGCACTGACAGAAACTGTTGGTCGAACCCAAGCACGTCGATCTCAAACCAGGTGGCAGCAGCACCTTGTAGTGGTGTGGCTCGATAGACAAAAATGATGATCGCCGTGCCGATCAGCGCACGAGCTTTATCGGAAGGCAGAACGCTGAGCAGTTGGCGCATGAGCAGTAGAACAATGGCCATCGAACCGGCAAAAACGATCTCTTGGGCAAATCTCACATCACTGAGCCCGGCAGTCAGAGACAGTACCACAAAACCGGCACCGCCAATGAAATACCACGGATTCAGCGTGACTGGGTCGCGTGGCATCTCTAACCGTCTGGAGATCTCAGCAGTGTTGTGACCAGCGACACGGAGCTGTGTTGACGCGCGATAGCGTTGACAAAATGCAATGGCGACGCCGCTCAGAGACAGGCACGGGATCAACAGCGCAAGACTAAAGATCTGGCCATATACGGCGCCTTTTTCGATCTGCGGCAATGCGTCCACGCCGTCAAACATCGCTACGTTCAGCGCGGCGGCGGCACTAGACCCACAAATCAAGGCAATCCGGCCAAGGGTTTGCATGGTGGTGTGTAGACTGCGGGTTATTGATGAGGGCAGGGCACGGCCTGCTTTGTCGGCATGCGGCACTGCCTCGACCGACATGGCGTCGGCCACCACGTCTTGCAAAACAAAACCCATTGGTGCCAGCAGGACCGCAAGTACGAACCAGGTATTGGCGGGCAGTATGGCAGCCATGGAACTGGAGCTGGTGACCAGGCCAATCATTATTGCATAGCTGGCGGTCATCAGCATCGCGCCAAACAAGATCAGCCAGGATTTCCAACGCCAGATCAGGTCAACCAGATGCCCTAATGGCATTTTCAAGGCCCAGGGCAGGACTGCCCAGAACCCCAGCCCAGCCAGAAAGGCGGCGGATAAGTCTAGGTATTCCTTGACAAAAAACGACACTGCCACGGCAGTAAGACCCTGCGCTCCGGCTGCGAAATAGATCATCAGCGGCGGTAGAAAGGACCATCGCAATTGCCGCACCAGATCAACGACCACGCGATCAAACCAGGCGGCAATGGCGGTCATCTTAGGGGCCGGATCTTTAGCGACGTGATCCGATTCCCAACGCGGTCTGTCACTTCAAAGCGAAACCCATGAAACGAGAAGACCTGGCCTTTTGTCGGGATCATCTGCGCCTCGTGAATGACCAGACCTGCTACTGTGTTGGCCTCTTCATCCGGCAAGGTCCATTCTGTTGCCCGGTTCAGATCACGGAGAGTCATGGCGCCATCGACCAGGAAATTGCCGTCGGATGTCTTTTCTACCGGCGTTTCAGCATCGGGATCAAACTCATCAGTGATTTCGCCGACAATCTCTTCCAGAATATCTTCGAGTGTGATCAACCCTTGTAGCGATCCATATTCATCCACCACCAGTGCAAAATGCGATCTTTGACGCAGGAACTGTCGCATCTGATCATCCAGAGGCGTGGTTTCAGGAATGAAGTAGGGCGGCTTAGCGACATCCGCAATCTGAAACCCCCGCAGAGAAGTCGCATCGCCTTCGGGGCCGCCGATCTTGGCGTACATCGCGCGCAATAGATCCTTGGCATGCACTACGCCAATGATGTTTTCAGGTTCGTCCCTAAACAAAGGCAGGCGGGTATAGGGTGAATTTAGACATTGCTCCAAAACCGCTTGAGGGTCGTTGGCGGCATCAACCATCTCGATCTTCGAGCGGTGCAGCATGATTTCTTCCACAGCCCGTTCAGACAGATCCAGCGCACCTAGAATTCGGTCACGGTCTTCTTTTTCCACCACGCCTTCGGAATGGCCCAGTTGCAGTGCACCGGCGATTTCCTCGCGGAAGGCGAGAACATTGCTGTTGGGATCAATCTGGACCCCAAATATCCGCAACAATCCCCGGACCAGCAGCCGCACGGCACTGACAAAAGGCGCCAACAGGGTGACCAGAACACCGATGATCGGCGCGACTGCAGCGGCGGCCTTTTCGGCGTTGGAAATGGCGTAGGTTTTGGGCAGCACTTCGGCAAACACAAGCACCAGCAAGGTCATTACCAGCGTCGCCATTGCCACGCCGCTTTCGCCAAAGGCGCGGGTGAACATCGCTGTGGCCAGTGATGCTGCCAGAATGTTGACCAGATTGTTGCCCAGCAACACAGATCCAATCAGTCGTTCGCTGTCTTCTGTGACACTTAGCGCCCGCTTGGCCCCGCGTGAGCCTTTGTCTGCCTGCGACCGCAGTTTGCCGCGCGAGGCAGCAGTCAGTGCGGTTTCAGATCCTGAGAAAAAGGCAGAGAGCACCAGCAGCAGCACAATGATACTGGCGGTGATCCAAAAGGCACTGTCCAGAACGGTCGATGAGGTTTCCATGAAGAGTCCAAAAAATTCGATATAGGGTATGGTTATGGGATGCGGAGAGGCGTGGATCAAGTTTTACAGCTCGGGGTCGTCCTCGTCTTGCGCCAGGGGGTGATGTTGTAGCACCAACTCGCTGAGCCGGGCATCCAAGACATGGGTGTAGATCTCGGTGGTGGCAATATCGGAATGGCCCAGCAAAGTCTGGATCGCTCGCAGGTCGGCGCCATTGGCCAATAGATGCGTAGCAAAAGCATGGCGCAGAGTATGGGGGGTGACTTTGTCCGGCGCTACACCTCCGGTGACAGCCAGTTCTTTGATCCGTTGATAGAACCAGTGCCGGGTCAGATGCCCTGCCTTGCCACGGGACGGAAACAAAAACAAAGAGGCAGGCTGCCCCTTGGTGGCGCGTTCTTCTTCGATATCATCGCGCACGGTCAACCAAGCGGCCAGCGCCAGGCGCGCCGGTGGGGATAGTGGCACCATCCGTTCTTTCCCACCTTTGCCGCGTATCAACAACATGCGCGGATCGCCACGCGCAGCCGAGGCCGGCAGCGAGACCAGCTCGGTCACCCGCATGCCGGTGGCATAGAGCAGTTCCATCAGGCAGGTGTTGCGCAGCTTGTCGGAAGAGTTCCGGCCGGTTTGGCGGGCGGCATCCAGCAGCCGATCGACCTCGATCACCTCTAGTGTTTTGGGCAGTTTTTTGTCCCGCCCTGGCCCACGGATCTGGATCGCCGGATTGTCGGCGCGCCAGCCTTCTTCAAAGGCAAAGCGATAGATCTGTTTGACCGCAGAAAGTCGTCGGGCGCGGGTGGACTTGGCCAAGCCTTGGGCATCGCAGTTGATCAGATAGTTCTCGATGTCTTGCTGCGTGGTTGCTGCAATATCGAGGGTGTTTCGGCCGAGCCAGGAGGTGAAATCTTTGAGATCACGGCCATAGGCCAGCAATGTGTTTCGAGATGCGCCCAACTCTGCGGCCTGTGTATCCAGAAACGTCGATATCCACTGATAGGCGTCATGCGGCGCCATCCTAGACCCTTTCCAGCAGCATCAGCTGCAGCGCTGCGCGTCGGGCCGTGTCTTCTAACCCAACCGCGCGAAACGTTGTCAGGGCTGCGCTCAGGTCAGATAGGTTTCCGGTAGCACCCTGTTCGAACAATTGCATGGCGCGCAGGATGGCTTCGCCCAGCTGGCCATTATCCAACAGGCGTTGCATATCGAGTGGCGGCAGAGCGTCAGTGATGAAACCATCGCCAATGGCCTGTTCCAGCTCAGTGGTGGCGGCAACGCGATTGGGGTTGCCTTGCGCCAGTGCCGCAAGGAACCGGTTTTTGCGACTGTCTTGTGGCTGTGAAATTGAGGTCGTCTCGTAGGAGGGCGACAGCAGCCGAATGCGCCAGGCCAACGTCGCTGCCTCTCCGGTCAGCGGGATTTGAGCCAGCTGTTCAGCAAACAGATCGGCAAAGGCAACTTCGATACGCGCGTCGCTCATGGCTTGCCAAACGGGCGGCAGTGTTTTGGCCACGGCATCTGTGCTGGCACTGCTGAGGGCCGTTTCAAATCGTTGCAGGGCGGCGACCCGATCCCATATCCCGCCTGAAGCAGCGGGTAGGCGGTCTGTGTAAAGCCCCAGTAGCTGATTTGAGTTCAACGCACCAACACGGGTTAGCCGCTCGGCGGCCTCTAGCTGGGCCTTCCAGCCTGCTATATCGCGCAGATCCGCAGAGGCAAAGGCGCGCGGGAGAGGAGCGGTCGACAGCCGCTCTCCGATTGTTTCAAACAGCCGGAATGTCAGAGGGGTCGGGTGTTGTGGGCGCGGCAGAGGTGGTGCCAATTCAAAGACATCCGGGCTGAGGAAACGATCCAGCAGGTCCAGTTGCTGTTTGGGCATGAGTTCCAGCGCATGTGTTGCCTCAAGCGTCAGTGCCGCGGTTTGCCAGTCGCCACGCCGGGCGGCACAGAAAATGCGGGCCGCGTATTCCGGTGAAAGATACGGCTTGGCGGTCAGTGCGGCACAGGCACGATCTTCGTCACCGGTCAGCAAGGTTGCGTCAAACCAGCGCTGAAATCGTGCCAAGTTGTTGGTCGGACCTGCCTGCTCGGCCAAGGCCTGGGCCGGATCTGTGGCGCCAAGCTGCATCAGCCGGTCCAGCCGCGCCAGCAGCAATTCGTCGTCGGTGCCGGTGGGTGGACGGGACTCGGAGAGCAGCAGGGTGAACAACAGCGCCTGCATCGCTGGACTATCCTGCACTGCAACCTGGCCAATCAAACGGGACAGGGTGCCAGATTTGCTGCCGCGCCAGAGATCGACCGGCAATCCGGTGGCTGAGGTCGGCACCAGCCCAATCGGCGCCACCAAAGACTCGAGCGGAGTGACCACAATCTGCGGCTGCAGCGCCGACCCTACAACCGGAGGTTCCAGTAATACTGTACCGGGCAGGGAGACGCCGATTGGCGTCTGCCCAAGCCAGTTAATTGCAGACAGCGGATCAGCGGCATAAGCGCCGCTGGAAAGCCAAAGCCATGCGGCAATTGGCAGGAAGGCCTGCTTAATTGGCATCCAACACCACCGGTTTTCGCACTTCTTCGGTTTGGGCGCTGAAATCTGCACCAAACCATGGCCCAACATACGCATAAGCGACCAAGCCAAATACGCCTATAATAACGGTAAAAATCAAATACTTAACAATGCGCCCCATGGAATATCCTCTGCCCTGCGTCTTTGTGTTTTGCACAACTTATATATGGCCTTTTCGACAAGATCACGTCATTCACATAAGAATGAGCGAAAATGAGCAAACACCCGGTGTTGACCTTGCAGTCTTGACACCTGGAACGTTGAAAAAAACCATTGTGATGGTGGGAATGATGGGGGCCGGGAAGACTGCCGTTGGGCGTGCTTTGGCAGTGCGTCTTGGGGTGCCATTTCTGGACAGTGATCACGAAATTGAAACGGCGGCTAATCTCACCATCCCCGAGATTTTTGCCCGCGACGGTGAGCCGTTCTTCCGCGAGAAAGAGCGGCAGGTGATTTCCCGCTTGCTGGTTGAGCAGCGTGGCGTTTTGTCGACCGGTGGCGGTGCCTTTCTAGCTCCGGAAAACCGACGGATCATTAAAGAATGCGGTGTTTCTGTCTGGCTAAAGGCTGACCTTGATGTGCTGTGGAACCGGGTGAAACATCGCGACAGTCGTCCCTTGCTGCAGACGGCCAATCCACGCGCGACACTCAGTGCTTTGTATGACACGCGGGTGCCGCTTTATGCCAAGGCTGATCTGCCGGTGGGATCAGACGGTCGTGCCTCGATTGAAGACATGGTTGACCGGGTGCTGCTGGCGCTGAAGGCTCGACCGGATGTATTGGAATGGAATTAATGGAAAAGACCGTACGTGTTGAGCTGGGTGAACGTTCTTATGACGTGGTCATCGGACCTGGGTTGCTGCAGCAGGCTGGTGCACGGATTGCACCGCTGCTGAACCGTCGCCGTGTTGTCGTCGTGAGCGACGAAAATGTTGCCGCGTTGCATTTACAGGCTCTTCGCGCCGGTTTGGCGCGTGCTGACATCGAGATGGTCGCCCTAGCGCTGCCGCCAGGTGAATCCACAAAGGGGTGGGAGCAATTCAGCCGTACCGTTGAGTGGTTGCTGGAGCAAAAGGTTGAGCGTGGCGACGTCGTGGTGGCCTTTGGCGGCGGTGTGATTGGTGATCTTGTTGGCTTTGCGGCTGCGGTGCTGCGCCGTGGCGTGCGTTTTGTGCAAATCCCGACCTCTCTGCTGGCTCAAGTCGACAGTTCGGTCGGAGGTAAGACCGGCATCAATGCGCCGCAGGGCAAAAACCTGATCGGAGCATTTCATCAGCCCTCGCTGGTGCTGGCCGATACGGCCGTTCTGGGCACATTAACTGCGCGTGACTTCCTGGCCGGCTACGGTGAAGTGGTTAAGTATGGAATGCTGGGGGATGCCGATTTCTTTGCCTGGCTAGAGAAAAACGGCCCAATACTGGCGAGCGGCGACATGGCCGCGCGCGTTGAGGCAGTGACCCGGTCTGTACAAATGAAGGCTGATATCGTGGCGCGGGACGAGACTGAACAAGGGGACCGCGCGCTATTGAACCTCGGGCACACGTTCTGTCATGCGTTGGAAGCTGCAACTGGTTACTCAGACCGGCTGCTGCACGGTGAAGGCGTTGCTATTGGCTGTGCGCTTGCCTTTGAACTGTCGGCGCGGTTGGGACTGTGCAGCCAGGAGGATCCAAGCCGGGTGCGGGCTCATCTCAAGGACATGGGCATGAAGACGGATCTGGCAGATATTCCCGGCAGTCTGCCTGATGCAGAGACATTGGTTGAGCTGATGGGACAGGACAAAAAGGTGGTCGCTGGCCAGTTGAAGTTCATTCTTGCTCGAGGCATTGGTCAGTCCTTTGTGACCGGAGACGTCCCGCCAGAGGTAGTTCTTTCGGTTTTGAAAGATGCACTGACACAATAATTGGTGACCGGACGCAGGGCTTTGCACTTTAGCCCCCAGGAACCGCCTGACCCGGAATTTTCAAAAATTCCGAACCGGAAAATTCGAATTTTTCGGGCGCTGTAGTTTCCACGATGTGGATCAGACGCGGCGTTCACCCAGAGATGATCGTGAACGCCGCCGCGTTATTTTTGACCTCAACTAGATAGATGGATTTTAAATCTGGCGCGAAGCGCCGCGTCGGTCTCTGCGTCAAACCGGGCAGGCGATCGCTTGCTCAGGATCTCCTCCTTCCGGGCGGTGGCTTTTTGCAACAAGTCCGGCTTATCCAGTTCAGCCCATTCCTTGGGGGAGGTGCGATCTCCAAGACTTGGATATACGTAATCGACCTCCATTCGGCTGAGTGTCTGGTCTGCACCCAGGTAATGGCCGGGGCCTCCAATGCACGCATCGCGGATCTGCTCAAGCGCCAATGTCTCGTCGTTGACTTCAATCCCACGCACACAGCGCAGCGCTTGGCCGAGCAAATCGTTGCTAAGGATCAGTGATTCGTGGCAAAAACCCAGTAGAGATGCATGCATTCCGGCAGCCTCATAAGCCATATTAAGCCCGGACAGACCGGCCATTACTGCCGAACACATCTGCTCCCAGCCAGCTTGCATGTCAGGCATCTTTGAATCAGCGGCCCCTGCAGCAGCTCCTCCTGGAACGCCATAGAATTTATGCATCTGGGCACAGCCGGCGGTCAGCAACGCCTGCTCGCCCGAACCCACCGTCATTGCGCCAGTGCGCAGGTCCAGACCAAAGGGCCAGGTCCCAAAGATCGCGGGCGCACCGGGTTTGACCGCGTTGACATAGACCAGACCAGCCAGGCATTCGGCGCAGGCCTGCACAATGGCACCCGCAATGGTCGATGGCGCGGTGGCCCCGGCCATGCCAGCCGACAACAGCAGCACTGGCATACCGCCAGCAATGCATTTCTCCATCACTTCGCAGCTTTCAGTGGCGAATTTCATCGGTGGCACAACGAAACAATTGGAGTTCGACACAAAGGGGCGCTCTCGCCATTTGTCTTCGCCACCGGCAATTATGTGCAGCATCTCAAGCGCGTCATCGACATAGGTGGGGTCGGTAAAGGAAACCCCAACATGCTTGGTGGTACCTGCAGTTGTTGCGTAAATGGAATTCAGGTCCATCTCACGGTTGTCGGCAATGTCACGGCAGACCATTGGCCGTTGAAGGAAGTGAATGTTGTCCAGAGTGTCAGTAATGCGGGCGGCATCATGCAGATCTTGTACGGTAGATTCCCGATACTCGCGGCCGTGCACATCGACCATGTGGACCGCTGCGCCTGCAGTACCATAGTGAACCCGGTTGCCAGACAGGTCCAAATTGGTTTTGCCATCGCGGCTAAACAAAGTGACCGAGCGGTTGGCCTTGGCGATTGTGTCTTCGACCAACGCCCGAGGGAAGCGAATACGTCCGTCATCGCCAAGGATACACCCCACACCGGTCAGGTAATCAATGCCGCTTTGTGGCGCATCGGCTAGGCCAATTTGTTCCAGCGCGTCCAGGGCCGCGACATGGATGCGCTCCATATCTTGCTGTGACAGAGGCTTGAGTGTGCCGCCCTCCATACCTGGACGGATGGACCGTAGGTGTTCGGCAACTGGGGCCGCGCGGGCTGCACGACGCGCGGCGCGACCTCCGCTGCGGGTGGCGCGGGAGGTGGATTTAGTTTGATCGTTCATTTTGGGACCTATGCGTAGGAATGGATCTGAAGGTTTTTCAGATCCGCGCAGGTCGTCCCCTGGCGGCGCGCCCTCGGGCAGCACCGATTGTGCGGTGGATTATGCTGACATAGCACTGCTCTCTTGGCATTCTTCCCCCCCGCATCATTGAGATCAGAATGCCACGGACAATCCTGGATTCTGTTCCGTTTGCGACGTGGGTGAAATTTGCGACACAAATTTCATAGATTAGGTGGGCGGGTAGGTAATCCCCCCATTTTTAATGGGATGGGGTCGTAGAATTCACGCGGCCATATTCAGTTTCATGGCGGGTGTGATGCCGCCGATGCCCATATTCGGGCGGTCATTGTTGTATGTCC
>MAAC01013538.1_pt1 | contig 26835 bp, 18 predicted proteins | sample 1115981 | NCBI WGS metagenome assembly MAAC01 (sample SAMN04961126, study PRJNA320927) | seawater metagenome | isolation source: sample BD02T64 sea water enriched with oil for 64 days | place: USA:Gulf of Mexico | collected 2013-07-27
CTGCGAAAATTTGACGCGTTGTTAAAACCGAGGTATCGCGCAACATATTCCACAGAATGTTCTTTATGGCTCAACAAATGTTCTGCTTTTTCTCTTCGAGTTTGATCCATAATGCACTGAAAACTATTCCCCTCTCTCTCTAGCTTTCTTCTAAGGGAACGCTCCGAAAGGCCAAGCGCAGCTGCCGACGCTGAAAAATCTGGAACAATCGCACCCAAATTTTGCAAATGTATTTTCACCCTATCAGTAATCGATTGTTTATTTTTTGTAGAATCCATTAGAGCTCTAAAAACCGTTTCTCCCTGCTTTGCCAAAATGCGGTTGGCGGTTTTTATTGGGAAATCAAGACACTGCTTTGGAAAAACAATAGAACATTCCTCTGAATCAAAATTAAGCTGACATTGAAACTGGTCTTTAATTGCATTGTAATAGGAAGGTTTTGGGAAAGTTAATTGAAGTGATATCAAAGGTAATTTTTTTTGAAGTAAAAACTCAGACATTTCCACAAAGCTAGAAAGCATATGTTCAGTCACAAATTTCCAAAGCGAGGGGTCATAAATCCCCTTATCATCCCTCAGAAAAGTAAAAATTGCCTTTTCCCCATCAACCAATAATTTTGATTGGTGAGGAACCTTCATAATACTCTGAAATTCAATTGACCTCTGCAACACCTCGCCGAAATCATTGAGGCTCATCAAAAAAATACCAGCCTGCCCTTGAGTGTTGATATTAATACGCTTACCCAGTGTAATCGCAAAGTCAGTGTCTGGAAAAATAGCGTTCACGTTTTCTACTAATTGAGAATATTGAAAGAGTGATATATGCAAGCTTCTTTTTTCAAGTTGTACTAACGATATATCTGTTTCTGCCAAAATATCATTGGCCAATGCCCCACGCTCAATAGCCAAGTCGATAAGCATGTAAGATCGAAGTGAATGGATCTGCGTTGCAACTGAATTAACGTCGAGTGAGTTAGTCATATTATCCAGGCAAATAGTTCTTTTTATAAAACTATTTTTATACCCGTTTCAACTAACCTCTTCAACGGTCTTCATGTAACATAAAAATGACACCTTAGGTCAAATGTGAGGTTTGCGACAAAACCTATCTCCGCTATACAATGAACTCTAGCAATTAATACTAGGATATTTCTACAATTTGAATGTTGCTATCGCCCTTTTTTTCCTTCTTGGATTCACTTTCTAATTCTAATTCAACCGGATCTGTATTAACGTGATCTTCAAGGTTTTTGAAATCGAACAGGTTTTGATCTGCCATCTGTGAGGGTGCGATATTAGAAAGTGATTTGATCATATTAGAAATTGACTGTGGCGATCTCTTTTCCATATCAGCAATCATTGCTTTTGTTTCTTGCCTTTGCAGGTTTTCTTGTGAACCACATAAGTTACAAGGAATAATTGGAAACTCCCTTTGGCTTGCGTAATCTTTAATATCACGCTCTCTGCAATTAGCTAGCGGCCTAATGACAATATTACGTTTATCGTCACTTAAAAGTTTTGGAGGCATGCCTTTTATTTTTGACCCATGAAACATATTCAAGAACAACGTTTCAATCATATCGTCAGCGTGATGGCCTAACGCTATTTTTGTAACGCCGAGGTGAACTGCCGCGTTATACAATATACCTCTTCTCATTCGAGAACAGAGCCAACATGTCTTTTCACCATCTCTAAGCTTGTCTTTTACAATTGAATAAGTATCTTGCTCAATAATTTCATATTCAACACCCAAATCCTTCAGATATTCGGGTAATACATGCTCAGGAAAACCAGGCTGTTTTTGGTCCAAATTAACCGCAATAATATCAAAATTTATTGGCGCAACCTTTTTAAGGTGTAAAAGTGCATCTAGCATTGTATAGCTATCCGCCCCTCCACTTAAACATGCCATAATCTTGTCGCCATCTTTGATCATGCTGTAATCGACAACAGCCTTACCGACTTGTTTATAGATGGATTTTCTAAGTTTATTGAAATCTTGGCTGCTCATACTTAATGCCTAATAGGTGTAAAAAACGAGCCATTTTGCCCTAATTTGGATACTTTTTCCTCATAAAATGTATATATTATGTTATTTGCCATATTTTGTGAGGCTAAGGATCTTCCATGCCTGTCCTCGAAGCACCTAAATCAGATAATCTCGGCCTTATTTAACAAAAGTACTTGTGAAATCGGTCACATCTTGCAGTGTACCAGCCAAACAAGGGCCACCATCTCTGGATACCCCAGTAGGAAATAATTTGGCGATATAGTGGATCCTTTTTTCTTGGCCGCTCTCTACACACACCGGTAACACGCGATTAAGCTCAATATCGACCGCGGATTCAACGTGTGACGGCAATACACAATCAAACAAATGGCTTGGTGTCATTATGTTCTCATCCCGTTGATGGATCAAACCATACACATTTCCCACCACTAACATCTGACCACTGTTTAAATCAAACTGCCAACCAACGACATTCGCCAACGAAGCGGCTTGCGCTAACAACTTAGGCACTTTTAGCTCGCGCTCTTTCGCATCCAAAAGATTTCGCTCTGCATCCACTCTTGCAGTAATATCATTTTGAATGCCAATATAATGGGTGAGAAAACCATCGCTATCTATAATGGGCGATAGCGTTAATTCATTCCAAAATAGCGCCCCATCTTTTTTATAGTTTCTTAGCGTTACCTTACAGTGTGTTCCCTTATCTAACGCTTCACGAATAGTTTGTAGGGCTGACTGCTCATTCTCATCACCTTGAAGGAAACGCGCATTACGCCCAACGGTTTCCGCAAAGCTATAACCCGTCATTTTTTCAAACGCTGGGTTACAATAGATAATTGGGTAATCTTGTAAACGAGCATCGGTAATTGTGACGCCAGAATTCGTTGCCTTCACTGCCCGCTCGTAGATGCGAAGATGTGTTTCAACTGCCTCCAAACCCTCAATACGAACTGCAGATTCTGCTAATGCTTTCACCCCAGAGTCTCCTGTATTTTGCCCAGCAGGCAGCGCGCTGACACTTCCTTTGTTATCGACCAATACACTAACTGCATCCACTACCGATGTATTTTCAGATTCACTAAGCTCATTTATCGTAGACTGAAAGTCTTCCGCCCAACGGCTTATTTGTTGTTCGTCATAGTCCGAAAACACCACTGTTTTTACCGTACTGTCAGACCACAAAAATAATTGGATATTCTCCAACTTGCATACAGGAGCACACACAAAGCTATTAATATTGTTAGATTGAATATAGGGGTCAACTACCGATTGGCATTCACTCAAACACAGCGTCGTGTTAATCGTTGCCACATCGTTAAGGACCTTCCATGGGGATGCGGTTGTTATATCCCTATTGTCTGAACGAACAACAGTAATGGAATAACTGTCACTGTAACGAACAAACTCCGTCAGCTCATCATCTGACAACACGTACAGTGACGCTTTGTGCAAACCTTCATGCATTGAAAATACATCTTGCAACGTATCCGACACGAGCGAATGTAACTTCGGCAATAGTTCCATAAATTATTACTTTTCTTATTTTTATATTTAATATGAAGACTGATAGATTTCTATTAGAAATCTCAGTATAGGCTAGGAATATAAAGATGCCTGAGAAGCGTTATATTTTTTATGCTTGAACACTAAAAATTTCTAACAAGTTCAATTAGGTGCGTGATGATGCAAAAAACGGATAAGGCCGCCAGATAACATGACAGATAACGGAGCAGATAGTGCAATAAATCACACTATCTGTCCCCACAACAGCCTTTATTTAAGGTCTTTGGAAGACTTACCTAACACATGGCGAGCCACGATAAGTTGCTGTATTTGTTGTGTCCCTTCAAAGATATCCAGTATCTTTGAATCTCTAGCAAACTTCTCTAACAAGTTGTTTTCGCTATACCCCAGCGTCCCACAGATTTCTACACACCGCAGAGTAACAGCATTCGCTACACGCCCAGCTTTCGCTTTGCACATAGACGCTTCTTTGGAATTCGGGATTTTATTATCCGCCATCCAGGCAGCCTTTAACGTTAGCAACCGTGATGCTTCTAGATTTGCTTCCATTTTATACAGTTCTGCTTCTAGCGCCGTGCTATTAAACAAACTCTTATCGTACTCTGGCTTAACGTGCTCTTTTTCCAACAGCTCCAATGCCAATTCTAAGGCAGCTCGTGCCACACCCAGAGCCATTGCAGCCACTTGTGGGCGAGTATTATCAAAGGTTTGCATCACACCACCAAAAGCTTTCTTTCTCGCCGCTTCAGTATCTGCAATTTCTGGGTCACCCATGATATTTTCTTTCGGTATTCGACAGTTATCAAATAACAAGGCGGCTGTGTCCGACACCCGTAATCCGAGTTTATCCTCTACCCTAACAACCGACATTCCTGGGGTACCTTTCTCAACTAGAAATGATTTAATCGCGGCTTTTCCGATGGACTTATCCAACGTTGCCCATACTACAACGGCATCCCCTCGATCAGCGGCAGTTGCAAAAATCTTCTCGCCATTGAGTATCCATTCATCACCGTCCAGTTTTGCCGTAGTCTGCACAGCGGCAGAGTCCGAACCACAATTAGGCTCAGTAATCGCCATTGCACAGTACAGCTTTCCAAACTTCTCTTTTTGCTCAGGAGAACCTACCGCAGAAATAGCAGCATTACCTAGGCCCATTCCAGGTATCGACAGCATGAGACCGCAACAACCCCACGCCATTTCAGTGGTGCCAACGATAGCTTGCATGTTACCGCCATTTTTAACCTCTTCTCCGCGACTAGAACCACTTGAACCAAGCTGCCCTGTTGTCGCCGATAACATTTGCCCTATAGGAATCAACTCTTTCGGAATATCGCAGTGCTCGATGGTGTCGTATTTTCTGGCGATGGGGCGAAATACAGATACGGCCATTTGGTGAGCCATGAATTCTGCATTTTTAATCTTTTTAGGAAGTTCTAAATTTATCATTAGGTTTCTCTCTACAATCTTTTATAACTTTCATGACTTTCATGACTTTCATAACAATCATGACTTTCATAACAATCATCAAACTACGCTTAGAAGCGTCGTTAAATACGGCTACTTAAACAATCGCTACGCCCTGCAAGATACCCATCGCACGTAAATTTCGATACCAAAGTTCAACTGGGTGCTCCCTGGTAAAGCCATGTCCTCCTAACAATTGAACACCATTCGTCCCGATTTCCATTGCTCTTTCCGCAACTAGCACTCTGGCAAGATAAGCCTCTTTATGGAAATCTAATCCTTGCTCCGCTCTTGATGCAGCGCGATAAACCATCAATCGCATCGCTTCTAGCTCGGTCGCCATATCAGCAACCATAAATGCAACAGACTGACGATTGGAAATAGGCTCACCAAATGCCACTCGCTCGTTCACATAAGGAATAACGTAATCAACAACCGCCTGGCAACAACCTACCACCACAGCAGACAAACCTATACTGCCCAAATCGACCAATCGCTGGACATCGAAAGGCTGAGATTCTTGACCTAAACGCGCATTAACATTCACAGCGACACTACTTAACACCACTCGATGCAAACTCAGTGGACGCAGCCCCATAAAGGTTTCTTTCTCAATCGTTAGCCCTTTTGCACCCTTATCAACAATAAATGCACCAATATTGCCTTCACATCGTGCTACAACGAGAATGTGCAGTGCATCTTCAGCCAATGCCACCATGGATTTTTCACCATTCAACACATATTCTGATCCAGACAATACAGCAGTCGTTTCGATAGATGCTGTCTTTGAAGAAGTTGCATCAAACGTTGCACGAGGCTCCATCAATGCCACTGTCGCCACTTTAAACGTCTCATCAGCAATAACGCTAAGGTATTTTTCTTGCTGATCCTCAGTCCCATAATCCAATAACATATTAACGAAAGACAAGGGGGTTAATGACCCTAAGGCCAAGGACATATCACCTTTACCGAGATCTTCTGCATTTAACATATTTGATAGAACGGAACGGGGCATACCTGCGCCACCGTAGGCTTCAGGGATACTTAATAAGGACAGTCCTAGCTCTGCGGTTTTATCGTAAAACCCTTTAGGGGCCTGACCCGCTTCATCTGCCTGACGAGAAATACTTGCCACTTCAACATCTGAAAATCGAGCCAGGGATTCACGCATAATGCGCTGCTCTTCCGTGAGATTTAAATCAAACAATAAATCCGCTGTTTGTTCCGACATAGGGATACCTTTCAACAATGACTATTTAAACGCTTGTTTGATACGTTAACACAATCATTTTTTCTAACTCAATGACCGAAACAACCAAATAAAACTATGCGGTCATGATTTTGGTCAATTAGCGTATTGGGTATGCCCTACATCCTATAAGGGGAAAGGTTATTCATTAATACCGAGCAATTCCACATCAAATATCAACGTAGAACCAGGTCCAATTTTTCCTGAAGGGCGATTGCCATACCCCAACTCACTTGGGATAAATAGCCGAGTTTTTTCACCAACAACCATCAACTGAAGCCCTTCCGTCCAGCCTTTAATAACCTGATTTAACCCAAAGGAAATCGGCTCACCACGATCCACTGAGCTGTCAAATACCGTCCCATCAATAAGCGTTCCGTGGTAATGCACTTTCACTCGGTCAGTTGCCCCAGGATGCTCAGTACCTGTACCTTCTTGCAATACCAGGTATTGCAGGCCAGATTCAGTGGTTTTCACACCAATTACCGTGCTGTTATCCTCAAGATAAGTGGCACCTTTTTCTAAGTTTTCAGCAGCGGCTTTTTTAGTGCTCGTAGAATTACGCACAAAAAGAAAAATCAAAACAATAGCGACAATAACAATAACAATTTTCAAACGGTATTACTCCTCAAGGAAAATAGAACAAACACGGGTTGTGAAACACCTAACTAAGCTTACATCAACTCCACGCGGTCACGCTCTGCTCGGACAAAACCTGCTAACAACGAGAATGCCAGAAACGACGGGCATGTAGTTAAATAATCCGTTATCCAGTACTTAACCGTATCTGCGGGCTCTTCGCCATCAATTGCAGGAAATGCAGAGAACCCCATGGTGACACGGTGTTTGCCATCCAGTTTCTTTGTTTCATCTGTCACAACAATGGTTAAAGCATTCTTTTCAGAATCCCAGATAAACAAACAATACATTGCGTTATCCGTAATATTTTCATCCAACAACGTAAATGCATACTCCGCACAAGCATCAACGGCGGCCTGAACATCCCGCTCTACAACATCGGTACAAACGCTAGTATGCTGAGTGCAATCAGCAGAAGGTGTTTCAGTAATCCAGTTCAAAATCACGCCCTATTAAGTAAGAGATGAGAAAATTGGTCGTATTATAAAACAAAAAACCCAATACAGCATCGCCGTATTGGGTTTTGTATAACGAATAAAGCTAACTATTCATTATGAGACAGAGGCATCAATCAACCCGTTTAAGATTCCACTAGGTCGCATAGCCTTAGTGATTTTATCAACATCAGGCTGATAATAACCACCTAGATCTACATGTTGCCCTTGAGCAGCCTTTAACTCAGCAACAATGGCTTGTTCGTTATCAGCAAGATCTTTCGCTAATTGCTTGAAAGCAGACTGTAACTCGGCATTTTCAGTTTGGGTTGCGAGAGCTTCTGCCCAATACAGCGCCAAATAGAAGTGACTACCTCGGTTATCAATCTCCCCCACTTTACGTGAAGGAGACTTACCGTTTTCAAGCAGCTTTCCTGTCGCCAGATCAAGCGTATCAGCCAGGATTTTTGCTTTAGCATTATTGGTTTTGTCTGCTACGTCTTCTAGCGATACCGCAAGTGCCAAAAACTCACCCAAAGAATCCCAACGCAAGTGATCTTCTTCCACAAACTGTTGGACATGCTTAGGCGCTGAACCACCTGCGCCCGTCTCAAACAAACCACCACCAGCCATTAAAGGCACGATAGATAGCATTTTTGCACTGGTACCCAACTCAAGAATCGGGAACAAATCCGTTAGATAATCACGCAATACGTTACCAGTAACCGATATAGTATCTTGACCTCGCTTAAGGCGCTCCATCGTGTAACGAATAGCGCGATCAGGGGTCATGATACGAATTAGTAGGCCTGTTGTATCGTGATCTTTAAGGTACTTTTCTACCTTTTTGATCATCTGTGCATCATGCCCACGATTCTCATCAAGCCAGAAAATAGCCGGCATGCCACTCGCGCGTGCACGCGTTACCGCCAACTTCACCCAATCCTGAATGGGTGCATCTTTGGCCTGACACATACGCCAAATATCACCCTTCTCAACATCATCGTGCTGTAGCAATACTGTACCGCTACTATCAACTACACGAACAATACCATCTGCAGGTAATTCAAATGTCTTATCATGAGATCCGTATTCTTCTGCTTTTTGAGCCATCAGGCCAACATTCGGGCAAGTGCCCATCGTTGTTGGGTCAAATGCATCGTGATGCTTACAGAAGTTAATAATTTCTTGGTAGATGGTGGCATAACAGCTATCAGGTATGACCGCTTTGGTATCTTTTAATTTACCGTCAGTCCCCCACATTTTACCGCCAGCACGAACCATCGCAGGCATAGACGCATCAACAATCACATCACTTGGTACGTGTAAGTTGGTGATGCCTCGGTCTGAATCTACCATTGCTACTTCAGGACGAGATTCATAACAAGCACGGAGGTCATCTTCAATTTCAGAACGCAACGAAAAAGGTAATGTTTTGATTTTCTCGTAGACATTACCGAGTCCGTTATTGGGGTTTACGCCAATTTTCTCAAACGTCTCTGCATGTTTTTCAAATGCATCTTTAAAATAAACCGTTACCGCGTGACCAAATACGATGGGGTGAGACACCTTCATCATTGTGGCTTTCACATGTAGCGAGAACAACAACTCGCCCTTTCGTGCGCCTTCCATTTCTTCTTCAAAGAAAACCCGAAGCTGTCTAGCGCTCATAAACATGGCATCAACCACTTCACCATCCAGCACAGGTACACTTTCTTTTAAGATGGTTATTTTTCCGTCTTTCTCTACAAGCTCTATTCGTAAATCATCGGCTTTATCCATCGTGACTGATATATCACTGTGATAAAAATCGCCACTTCGCATGTGAGCAACGTGGGTTCTCGATGATTGGCTCCACTTACCCATAGAATGCGGATTAGTACGAGCATATTGCTTAACCGCTGGTGGTGCTCGACGGTCAGAGTTACCTTCTCGCAATACAGGGTTTACAGAACTGCCAAGAACTTTCGAAAAACGCGCTTGAAGTGCCGATTCTTCATCATTCTGCGGGTCTTCAGGATAATCGGGAATATCGTATCCATGAGCTTGAAGTTCAGCAATTGCCACTTTTAGCTGAGGGATAGAAGCACTCACGTTAGGCAATTTGATGATATTCGTGTCCGCTTCCTGAGTAAGCGCACCTAAAACTTTGAGCGCATCAGGCACTTGCTGGTTTTTAGAGAGGCTTTCAGGAAAAGTAGCAAGCACTCTTGCTGACAAAGATATGTCACTGGTTTCAACTTCGATGTCCGCTGCTGCGGCGAAGGTTTTGACGATAGGTAATAAAGAGTAAGTGGCCAAGGCTGGCGCTTCGTCAGTAAGTGTGTAGATGATTTTTGATTTTTGAACTGTCATGCTTTCCTCAAATTTTATAGGTTGGTTCACCAAAAAATTAATAAAAAGGCGGCTTTTGGCTACCTTTTGTTAACAGAGCTGTGGTATTTCCGAGAGGAAGTATACAAAAAAATGGTGACATTCTGTAGTCCATCTATAGGGGATGCCTCATTAGTATCGCGATAGTTGCGTAATAACCCCGCAATAATACCGTAACAACCCCGTAAAATAGGGCCCAGAGGCCCTAGTGTAGTAATAAGAAATTATCTAAAGAATTATACCCGACTTCACTTTGGCCTTTCGGATGATCAAATAACAACCAGCCAGGTAGCTAATTATAGTTCTTCTCATTGGTTTTATACTCTGCCTGCCCTTCTTTGGCTAATTGCTTCTTAACCCTGTGAATTGCAATGTCATCGATAAATTTTCTACCGCCCGGCACCTTTTTAAGCAGGAACATTGACGAAAAACCAACTGCAACTGGGGTAAACATCGCAACAAAACTCATCACATCTGACGCTTTTGAATGAACTCCCATTTGCCTAGCGGTTTTTCTACCAACAATCTTACGATACATATACTGCGTGGCATTAACGTCTAAAAAATGAAAAAGGCGGTTATACATACTGTTATTCTTCCGGCGATAGGCATGTATTGTTGCATCATTTAAGTCCCTTCCCCGCTCATCAAACTTATGCCGCAAGGTCGCCTGACACATTTGCCATGTCTCGACAATCTGCTCAGGGTCGTCACTTAAAAACTGGTTATGCATACCCAGTAAATGAGCAAGGTAACGAGATTGCTCAACCGCTGCTGCTTCATATTTATTGAATTTTCGACCACTCTTTAATGCTTTGAGCGATACCGCATAACTTACCGCCAGGGCTGCTCCCATTTGATCAACTTGAGGTATGGGAACACCATAAACCTCATAATCCCAGGCTTGTGAGCGTTGCAACAAATTCATCCTTACCATAGCGTGCATAACACGCACCATAACCGCTGACTGGTAGGCAACTCCCCCTTTCTTTAATGCCTCTGGTAAAATTGCTAATTTAAACGTGCTGATGGTTTCCTTCATGCGTTTAGCGGCTGACTCACTGGTAAGCGCCCCTGTTATCACCATCGGCAGCCCTTGATAACCATTCATATAGGTCATCATAAAGGCGATACGCACCACTATTTCTCCAGCCATTGCTCCCAAAAGCCGAGCGTTTTCCGCGCCAAAGTCTATCTTCTCCCAATCAACCCATTCAGGCTCTTGTTCAACAGAACGCATTAATGCAATAAGTTCTGGAGGTGCATCTTTTACGCTATCAACACCATTTTTAACGGCAAGTTCAAGCATTACTCGAAGGTTCTTAAATCCTAATTCAGGAATTCTTGCCGCGAGAGCATCCGCTAACGGATCCCCCATAAGGGTTAACTGCCTGAAAAATTCAACTTTCTGAGGGTCATTTAGCAATGCTTGGATTTTTTTATTACCTTGTAATACGCTGCCATCGCCTAACTCAGTACGGAAACGTTCTGGTACAATACTCAGATCCAAGCGCCCATATACCTCTGGTGCTAGAGATTTCTGTAATTGGGTAATATCTTGTGTCGAATAACTCATTAAACTGCCTCTGAAAACCAGCTGGTTCTACGATTATAGACACAGACAATTAAAAGCAACATGACCAATCATCTACACAGTGTGGTATTTTTAGTCACCTCGACTGAACTAAATATATAAGGACTTTCATGAAAACTGTTGTCATCACCGGTGCATCATCAGGTATCGGTCTAGCCTGCGTTAAAGCCAGCCTAGCAAAAGACCACAAGGTTATTGCGACTGCACGCACCCCAAGTGACGTAGCCATGCTAAATGATATGGGCGCCACTGCAGTTACCTTAGAATTACAAGACGAGGATAGCGTTAGCCACGCCGCTTCTGAAATTATCAAAATCGCTAATAACCAGATCGATGCGTTATTTAATAACGCCGGTTATGGGCTTCAAGTTGCTATGGAAGACACTACTTGGCAAGCTTTAACAGACCAGCATCGAATAAACGTTATCGGACCTATCCAGCTTACCAATCATTTATTACCTGCTTTGTCATCAGGGAGTAAGTTACTTTTTAATGGCTCCATTTTGGGTGTTATCACCACAGCCTTTCGAGGCCCGTACTGCATGTCAAAACATGCGTTAGAAGCAGCAGTTGACGCTTACCGTTTAGAGTTAGAACCGAATAATATTGGCGTCCACCTTATTCAACCCGGGCCAATTGAAGCAAGCTTTCGCTCTAATGCTCTTTCAGCATTAAAACAAACTCTTAGTGGTCGTAAAACACGCCTAGATTATAGTAACCACCTCGCAAGATTGGAAAATACAACATCAACAAAAGGTACCTTACCCGCCAGCAGTGTTGCTGATATTTATCTAGGTATTGTTGAAGGTACTCATTCAAACACACGTTACTTAGTTACCAACACCGCAAAAATTGCTGCCTTGCTTAAGCGACTATTAGGGAATCGCTTTCATTACATTGCTCGTAAGAGTGAAGTGGTTACGCTAAACAATGAATAAACATACAAGGGGATACCTACAAAAAGCAGTGTATATCGTGCAAGGGGCATCATTTCCAGCATTCTATTTTCCTAATCAAGAATATTTCTAAACAAATCCGCCAATACGAACATAGCGAAATAAAGCAGACAAAAAACCGGAAACAGTATGAAAAGGCTTCGGTTTTAGCTGCTTTCTTAAGTAAGAACCTTGCTTAGTCTCTCCCTATTAGGGTGCGGCAGTGGTTATTACCGAGTAAATGAAGGGCTTTAATGCTAGCAAGTAAGTGTTTTAATTGGTGGCGTTTAATGAAATAATCGCCGCCGGAATCATATAGCGCTGCAAGATATCAAGGAAGATTAAGTGATGGTGATCTAATTTACCATTATATCACGTCAGCTAACGCGTAGACTTTCTCGATTAAGCATTGCCATTAAATGATATTCAGAGCCTTATTAAGGCTTCACTATTTCATTGTATGTGTGAATGGATCTATGAAAAAGTTAACATCAAGCACTCTGCTGATAATAATTGCTACCACTCTTTTTGCTTGCACTGCTCAAACTCCCACCAAATTACCTGACAACCATCAATTAACAAACAAAGCAGATACCACCAACCCTGTAAATCCCCTACTGAGCCTACCGTTGTCGAATGAGGGTATATATCTATATAGCGTACTGATTCACAAAAAAGTGAATGCTTTTTATAATCAGCAACGTTTAAGTGAAGTAAACCAGCTTGCAAAACAGAATCAATATTTTCTTAAAATTGAATCTCAACATAAATACAACCCTAAAAACCACCCAAATCATGAGCTCATTAATGTTTATAGTGATGGTGTCTATCCTAACTATGAACCAAATTCGAGCAGCCAACCCGACAACACTCTATTTAAAGATGATACATTTCAGGACTTCCTTGCCAATATTCAGACTAAAGCTCAAGTCATTCATGTAACCGGTTTTGATCAGAAGAAGTTTCTTGCTGTTGCCAACTTTGCGGCTAGCTGGATAGAGAAAAATACTGAGCTGGCGGTTGTACTTAACATGGTGCGCAAAACAGAGAAAGAATACGTAATTGCTAACGTTACTGTCGATCATAATCCCTCTCAACGCCTTGGGCGTATTGATTTTTACATCAATGGATCGCTAATTTTTGCTGAGCTGATTACTGAAAAACCTGTAGGGCGAATACGTAAAGAAAAAACTTATCGATTAGGTGTTCCATCAGGAAAGCACAGAATAAAGGTGGAAATAACCTCATTAGGTGGTGATCGTGTTGCCAACACCGTCAATTTAGAGAATAAATTTTTCCCTGATAGGACTTTGCATTTGGTTGCCATCGGAATTAATGAATTCCCCAACTTGCCTCCGAAAAACCGTCTTAGAAATGCGGTAAATGATGCAAGACTTGTAAAGAAAATATTTAAAGAAAAAGCGGCATCTTTGTTCAAGGGTAAGGTATCTGTTCAGCCCTACTATCTTGGCCATGATCAAACTACGAAAGCACATATTGAAAAATTAATAGGTAAGGTTAGAAAAAATGTGAGGCCAAACGATTATTTTATATTCTTTGTCTCATCGCATGGCATGATATTTGAGAATAAGTATTATTTTGTGCCTTCAGATTTTGATATGGATCTAAAAGTCGATAGCCTTAGTAGGCAGTGGAAAAAGAGTATAAGAAATGGATTTGGTGAAGATCAAATTTCTGAACTATTGCTTAATATCCCTACTGTGTTCAGGATGGCAATTTTAGACACATGCCATGCAGGAAAAGAGATAGATAGCATCAAAAGTTCACTGGCAACAGCCCCCTTTGGTAAAAAGGAAGGCATTTCAATTCTTGCCGCAGCCAAAACTACTCAAGCTGCCAGCGATAATTATCAGGGTAATGGTTTGTTCACTCATGTATTTGCAAAGGGGCTAACAGGGGCTGCTGACTACAATCGTGACAATATCGTTGATTCAATGGAAATCGCGCAATATGTGACAACTTCCGTAGGTAAACTATCGCGAAGCAAAGGTACTATCATTCAGGATGCTGTTGTGCTTCCAAATCCTATGTCGAGCTACAATCGTCGATTTGAGCTAACCCAATTGTCACCCGATATAGCGACAACACTCAGCCCTAATATATTTACACCTAGGGAATCCCAGCTTTACCTCGCAGCTATTCAAAAACACGATTCAGAACTGATGAATGGTGTTATACGAAACAACAATAGGCACCATGATGGCAAGTTACAAACCCTTCTCAGCAAGCCTTTTTCCTCAGAAGAACTTACCAATAAGTTATCAAAATATCATAGCGTTGATATTAGTATCTCGTTTATGACCGGGAAAACCGAACTGGCCCCAAGAGAGATCAATAAACTTAAGATAATTGCCAGCGCACTAAATAACACTCCGTTAAAAACAAAACGAATATTTATTGAGGGGCACGCCGATTCGCTCGGAGATGATGATTACAATATGACGTTATCTCAGGCACGTGCTGAGCACGTAAGCTACTTACTTAATCAATCGTTTTTGGTTGAAAACGATCGACTGTCTGCGCTGGGGTTTGGGGAACTATACCCCGTTGGAGACAATGCCACTCCCGAAGGTCGAGCCCAAAATAGGCGAGTCAGTCTGTTTATCTATAACGAATAAAGGAATTATTCAATGTATCTTTTTCTTAGGCAAAAAACGTTACTCATTCTTACTGTGGTTATGACACTTCAAGGATGCACTGTACTTAACTCAACGATGGATGAAGCAAAGCAGGTTTATTCTGCCATCACAAAGGCAGACCATCGAAAGGAGTACCGCTCTGATAAACCTGTCGTTCTTTTTATCCTGGACACCTCTGGCAGCATGCTAGAATTGGAAAATGGTGCAACAAAACTCGATACCGCTAGAAAATCTATTGTAGATACCATCAGTCAAATCGATAAAGCTAGATATAACACCTCTTTGGTTACCTTTAATAAATATCTTAAATGCAAAGCTGATGTTGCTGTTGAGCCGAACAATAACGACCCTGATAATGTGGTTGTCAGAATCAATAGCATTAATGCTAAAGGTGCCACTCCTCTAGCAGAGGCGATCACCTTAAGTGGAAAAATTCTAGATAAAGTCGACAAGAAAATGGTAATACTATTAAGTGACGGCAGGGAGACTTGTGGTGGAGACCCTGTTAATGCCGCTCGGGTTATAGATCGAAAATATGGCATTAAATTAAACTTACAAGTTATTGGATACGCGGTAGATTCAGTTACTGAAAGGCAGCTACAGAAAATTGCAAATATAAACCCTAAATGGAATTACCACTTGGCAAAGGACCCACAAGGACTTTCAAATGCAATTAATACTATCACTCGCCAAGGAGGATTGCTTGACCCATTGTGGATAGACATCAATACCTCTACCTTCCAGTTCAATGCGGGTTCTACCGAACTTAGCCAACAGTACATGGTTAAGATCCAGAAGGTCTATGATTATCTCAAACACAATGACAATCACATTCTAATTCTAGGACACACTGATTCAGTAGGGTCAGCCAAATCCAATATGCATCTCTCTTTGGAGCGAGCAAATATAGTCAAAAGAAAGCTAATTGAATTGGGCATTCAAGAACGTCGAGTTCAAACTAAAGGACGGGGTGAAGAGGAGGCAATTAATAGCAATCAGACCGCTGAAGGTCGCCAACAAAATAGAAGGGTTGTTATTAAAGTACTTTCATAGTGTCTTATGGGTATTGGCTGAAGACAGCCAATACCCAGCAGTTGAGAACATACATAAAGAGCGATAAAAAGATATCGTTCTATCGTAAGTCGTGAAACCGTTTGGTTGATTGATGAACGCTAATTGACTTTAGGGGTTAAAAATAACTGTCTATTCGTTTGATCAATCTCAAATTCAAACAATGAGAGAAAGTTCATACCTAGCAGCCCGTCCAAGCCTTGTGAGCCGTTCATTTCGACTTCCAACAACTCGAAATCTTCGACTGCAAATTCACCAATTGCAAATAGGTTAGTACGATAATAATCCACTTCAGCTTCGCCGTTTGCTGTTGATATAGCAACAGAACCTTCTTTTACACCAAGAATATTCACCGCTTTTAGTAGAGATATCGTATCCCTACCTAAAGCCGTCGTGGTTGCTCCGGTATCAATCAGCAAATCTAAAGTGCGCTCTTGATTGATGATCGCGGTAACGTGAAAATGACGACCTACTTGTTTTAATGGGATCGCCGTTGTCACCTGTTCCGTATTATTCAGCTCACTTAACAAACGAGCCTTTAACGCAACAACGGCATCTTGATACTTTTCGCTGTAAGGTATGAAATTTAACGTTTCAATGGCCAAACTAACATCCCCGACGTCAGCGTATAACACCGCGATCTCCAGCCCAAACAAGGGATTTTCAGGCTGTTTTTCTGTTGCGACATGCATAACATCCAATGCTAATTTACGACCAATTGTCGCTGAGTTTTTCCGATACTGATTCATCATATCAATGACCAAATTCTCAATATCTGTTTGCACATTGGTACTTTCACCTTCTGTTTCGCCATAATACTTTGCTAGAAATAATGCATGCGTAGCAGCAAGAAGCTCACCTTGATGACGTTTTATATTAGCGTCCATACTATAAAGGATACTATCGGTATAACCTGCTTCCAAAAAAAGCCGAACCCACTGACTCAACGTTTGCCAATTCTCTTGACCTTTTAATTGCTGAAGGTTGTTTCGAAATGCACGATTAAGATCGTCGTTATCCGCTAAATACACATCATTCTTTTGTAAAATGTCTAACGTTTGTTTCACTTGTTGTTGTTCGATGTGGTGTGAAATTGTCGGTATTAATGCACTGTATCCTAAACCTAGTGCACTGGGTCCTGGGTTTGTAGTTCGAGATACGATGCTAGATGTCGCACTTTTTGATTCGAAAAACAGCGGTAATTCACCCTGTGCATCGCGCTCAACAATCTGACCCGATGACTCATACATCACCGACATGATTATGGGGTAAATAACGGGTCGAGCCGTCCAACCAAGAACACCCCCCACTAAGATCCACACGACAACACTAGCCACTGATTTCAAAATGCCACATCCTTACCCGTTACCAAGGCAACACATCACCATTTGAGTGCCAAAACGTACCGCTAGTTTCCATTGTTAAATCATCAATGCGATTCACAAGTCTTTCAGCCGCAAGCTCAGGCGTAATGTCTCCGTGCCCCCCAATCATTTCTGTTCCCACTAGTCCTGGGTGCAAAATAGCTACAGCGATTTCGTACGAAGCGACGTCTTTCGCTAGTGAAACGGCTGCAATATTTAATGAGGCTTTGGACATACGGTAACCATAACGTCCGCCACTACCATTGTCCGTGATTGAACCCATCCTTGACGTTATAAAAGCAATCTTTGCTCCCTTAGTGATTTGTGGAAGCAACGCTTCCGTTACCTTTAAGGGACCTAACGTATTCACTTCAAATTGCTGTCGCATGGAATCAAAATCCAAATTACCCAACACTTCATTGCGCAATATGCCGGCATTATTAATTAACAGGTCAATGCTTACACCAGACAAGGCTTTCTGTAGTGAACTAGCCACATCAACATCTGCCACATCAATGCCTTCAATAACGTTGACACCCAATAAAGACAGTTTCTCTGAACTTTCTCTACACAATGCATATACCTGCCAACCCCTAGACTGATATAACGCGGCAAAGGACAAGCCAATACCTCGATTACAACCGGTAATCACCACTGATTTTGACATGTTCAACTCCATTTACTAGATACGAATAACGTAAATCAGAAAAGATATATGATAACGCATCATATCCACATTCACCTCATACGGTGACAAATTAAAGTTGCCCACATTTTCTGTGGATAACTCTGTGAGTTATGATGTAGTAATGTCACTTGGCTAGTAATTACGCTGCACACAGCAAGGTGATTGATTTTTGATCGCATCGTTTTAAAGTAAAGCCTATAGACGTTGCCACATGGTCTCTTATGAACGAACACTTACTTACATACTAAAAAAGCGAATAGCATTATTAGAAACAGTTTTAGGCATAACCAACTTTCGCTTTCCGTCTTGCCACTGCATCAAGTACGCTTGTTTCCCTATCTGCCTTCCACTTGAGTCAACTCTGTAGTGCCCGAAAAGGGAACGAAACTTGAGCCTCTGAAGTTCCATTCGTAAACCATCCTTTGATAATGATCCTGATAGCCGAACAGCAGCTTCAAGTATTTGCCCTGCAGCATACCCGCCAGCAGCTTGATAACTAGGATTCGTCCCGTATTTTTGTTTATAGCGAAAAGAGAAATCGTAAGCTCCAGGTAGATGTTGCGATTGACTCCACTGAATTGCAGATATAACGCCTTCAGCGTCATCCCCCAAAGCATTTTTAAATTCAACAGTATCAACACTGCCGCTAAACACTAACATCTTTTGCCTAACACCCTGCAGCTTAAGCTCTTTAACTATTTCAATAGAATTTTCCAGATAGGCGCCAACAATAATTAACTCAGGATTAGTATCAACAAGACGCTCCACAGTCACTCTAATACTGTTATTTGCCTTATCAAACATCTCATAGAAGGTAACATCAAGGTCATGTTGCTTCGCGATGCCCCGGGCCCCGGTTGCTATAGAATGGGTATAGGCAGTATTTGCATAAATAATTGCAACATGTTTTATATTGTTATCAACGGCAAGTTCAATGACATTTTCCATTAACTTAACTGACTGAACATAAGTACCAAATACATAGCCATTGTGTGTATTTTCCCAAATTGATGGGGCTGAGGCTGCTATTGCTAGCAGTGGCATTTTATACTTTTCGGCCACATTTGCTGCCACAACCGTATTATCAGAAGAGTAAGGGCCAAGTAAAAAATCTACACCGTCCTTCTGTATCAACTGTTCATACAGTATCTCTGTATCATCAGCCCGGGAGTGATCATCTCGAACAACCAATTCTACTCCTCTTCCAAGCAAAGAACCTCGCTCGTTTATGTCATCACGCCACATTTGAATACCTTGTAACTGCTGCATTCCTGCCTCTCGATATTTACCCGTTAGCGAAGCAGTCAATCCAATTTTAATGGTCTCTGTCATAGACGAAGAAGCCATCAATATATTTGAACAGAACATAAAAAAAGATATCGATATAGTAATGAGTGCTTTTCGAATCATAATTTCCTCGCAACATTTCAATTATAATGACATATTTTTATGGGTCGTCTTTATAGCCACGGCAAATAATGGTTATTTTAAAACATCAAGATTTCTCTTAGTGCTGTGGAATAAGCGAACCAACTCGTACTCAAATGGGGAACCCGTTTGATAATACCTGAAAGATGTTTTGGCCCGTTCATCTAAAAAACGCAATGGATAGACAAATATCTTTCTCTCTGGGTGGTCATCAGAAAGAAGTGGTGATACGACAAAACTATCAGTAATCGTCCCTACACTATCACGTAAGTTCGATGGCCCCATAACTGGCACCACCAAATAAGGGCCAGGGCTAACACCATAAAAACCCAATGTTTGACCAAAATCTTCGTTATGTTTTGGCATATTAAAATGGCTAGCCACATCGAAAAACCCGAATACCCCCAGAATGCTATTAGTAACGAATCGCCCACTTGTTTGTATAGAACCTTTGCCTTTAATCTGTAATATTTGATTCAATAGAGTTCTAATATCATCGAGATTATTGAAAAAATTGGATATTCCCGACTCTACAAAGTCAGGGGTAATGTATTGATAGCTTGCTAACACGGGTAGATATACGTACCTGTCAAACCTTGCGTTAAAACGATAAATTGCTCGATTTACCCTTTCAAATGGGTCCAAAACATTGAGTGGCGTTGCAACATCTCCTCTTACTATCCTTTCATGAAGAAATGTAGGCTCGCTTATCTCTTGCTTGAAAACCGATGTGGTACTAGGTGTGATACTAGGAGTAGCACTACACGCCTCGATAAGGAAACACATAATAATTAAAGATATCTTTTTAAAGTTCATCATGTCAAAAAATCACCTGTACAGAACCCGCTTCTTTAAAAGAATTAACGATGTACGCCAAAGTTTCCCGCTGTTGTAGGTTACCCAAGTGCCCCCCTGTAGGAAAAAACTTTGCGCGAGATCCAAAAATATCCTCAAATATACCAATATCACCTTCAACGAGAATAACGTCGTCTCGGTTATGGACCAGGCTAATTTTAGTAGCACCTCTTAAGTAACTTTCAATGTGTAGAAGGCTAAGCTGATTTACCAGCGACTCTCTGGTTAGTGAAGGGTACTTTTTTTTGAAATAGGGGAAAAAGAATTCGTGAAAATAGTCGGTGAATCCAATACGCATACATAAACGAAGGTAATCTTGTAAAGAGTCACTTGTTTTAAGTTTGATATCCTCTGACTTTACAAATCCAAAATCAGTCATTGTATCCGCTGCAAATACCATATTTGCTGCCGAAAATCTGAATGCTGTACCAATAATTGCAGCTAACTGTTCATCCCGTGGAGGGTCATCTTTAAAGGCATCAAATACGAGTGTTTCATTAAATTCAACGGTAGATGACCGATTATATACTTTCGATATACGTCTTACTAACTGATTAAAAAACTTGTTAAAATGATCAACACCGCCAGGAATATTCTCCAACATCCTGTCCAGTTTGGAGACAGAAGAATACATTGAAAGTGGGGGGTTGAGTAACAGTACTTGGTCAAAATTGAACGCATTTTTGTCTTCATCAATCTTACTAATAAATGCCGCGTGGGCCCCGCCTAGGCTATAACCCGTCAAAAAATAGCTACTTATATCTGCCTCGCCTTTAATATCATTCATAACTCGCTGCATCACAAAGTAAAGATCTTCTGAATCCTCCTCCATATGACCAGGTACCGAAGTACGTGAAGCCGTTGTGATAAAGCTATGATGGCTTGGAGATGTTAAACCAACCACATGAAACCCAGCTTGATAAAAGGCCCGTAATAAAATTATGTTTTTTTCAGACTTATGATCCGCACCCGTTCCTGCAATAACAAAAACAAGTGGAGCCTTACCCTTTTGTAAAGAAAACGAATACTCCAACCCTCTTTGATACCAAAATATATCGGGTATTTTTGGTCCGATTTCTTTCTCAAGTGTACCCGTCCTAATTGTAATATTTTGCAAAATATCTGCACGATACTCTTTAGGTGTACCAACAATCGTTGCAATATATGGGTTGTTAAAGGGGTAATCATAAATCTCGGCTTTAGAGGCTCCGGAAAACGTGAGAAAAAACAAATAAACAGGAATACCACAAATGAATCGCATAATCTGATGACGTTTACGCATAGGGTTCACTTGTTTAGGCTTCAACGTTAATAGTTGAATAATATTTTCAGCTATTTTGATAGTTCCATTACTACCCATACCCTTACAAAAAAAAAGGCAACTTTCTCTTTTGATTTTTCGTTGAGAATTCATCACAGAGCTATTCATGTACTTCTCCTCTATATAAGAAAGTGAGTATTCCTAAATAACTATTTCCAAACATCCGATACAATTAATATGCCAAAAGACAAAAAAACATATTACCGATATAATTCAACAAGTTATAAATATATTCGCGTTAATTTAGATGCGTTCAATCCGAACAGTTTCACGAAATATTGAATTTAATTCACGATATTTCGTGAAATTGGATATATTCTATTAGGGTATGGGAAATCTTAATGGCACAAATAAGGGCTCGATAATGCTTTCTGAAGAAAAAGCTATCAAAGTTATATTAGAAGGAACTGTAAGCAATACAGGGCAAGAATTTTTTAATGCTCTGGCGAAAACAATGTCTTCGGCGCTGGGCTATAGCCACGCATGGATAACTGAAATAGTAGACACCCACCACCTTCATACCATGGCACTTTTTGTAAACGGTAAGAGCAAAGAAAACTATGTTTACGATATGCGAGGAACACCGTGCGAGCCCGTTATTATAGAAATGAGTGTCGAACATCACGCAGACAATGTTCAGAAAACGTACCCTTTGGATACATCACTGTCGGAGTTCGGAGCACGTAGCTACTTTGGCGTCCCAATGATTGGTAGTAAAGGGGATATTGTTGGGCATCTCGCATTATTAGGTGACAAACCAACACCAAGTGAAGTTCATGGTCTGTCAGTATTAAAAATTTTCGCAAGTCGTGCAGGCGCTGAACTGGAAAGGATCTATGTTGAACGTCAGTTAAAAATGCAACAAGAAGAGACTCAAAAAATATTAGATACCGCAATGGACTGCATTATTACGCTTGATACAGACTTAAGAATTCGAACTATCAATCAATCTGTGATCAAACAGTTTGATGGTAAGGATATTTCCAAGGATCATCCCAATTTCTCATGCTTTATTGATAAAACATCAGCAAAAAAACTACAGAATGCGGTTGATTTACTATTATCAAAGAAAAATTCCGAAGATCACATTTGGCTTCCTGATAGTCTTAAATTTATCAAACAAAATGGTAAAGACGTTATCGCCGACGTTACCATTTCACTGATAGATAAAAAACAGGACTCCATAATAGTTATCTCATTTCGCAATGTTAATGAGCGTATTGAAGGGCTTAAGCGTATTGAATCATTGCGACTTGAACAACAATATTTAAAAGAGGAACTTAAAAAAGTCTCTCAAAACACCCAAATCATTGGCTCCAGCCCTCTAATGTTAGACGTTTTAGAGCAGATTGAACAAGTTGCGGGTACAAATGCCTCAGTACTTATCTGTGGTGAAACCGGTACAGGTAAGGAACTTGTTGCAAATGCAGTGCACGAATTAAGCAAACGTAAAGACAAAGCCTTTGTTAAAGTGAACTGTGGCGCATTACAGGCCAACCTCATTGAAAGTGAATTTTTTGGCCATGAAAAAGGATCCTTTACTGGCGCAACAAGCCGTCGTATCGGTAGATTCAAATTAGCGGATGGCGGAACTATTTTTCTGGATGAAATAGGAGATATACCAGCTGACCTACAAGTAAAGCTCTTGCGTGTATTACAAGAAGGTGAATTTGAACCCGTAGGTAGCGCAGCAACCCAAAAGGTTAACGTTCGCATAATTGCTGCAACCCATAAAGACCTTCTTCAAGCTGTACAGGACGGTGAATTTAGAGAAGATTTATATTATCGCCTTAATGTATTTCCAATAAGTGTTCCTGCTTTACGTGAACGAGGTGATGATATCGTCACCATCGCTCAAACTTTTAAAGACTATTTTTGCGAACAAATGGGTCGCTCTATTAGCGACTTTGATCGTCAACAAATCTCCCTATTGCGACGCCATCATTGGCCTGGAAACATTCGAGAATTACGTAATATCATTGAACGCGCAGTAATTACCGCAAAAAACGGCACGCTTAATTTACAACGAGCACTTCCCTCTTCAAGCGCGGAAAAAACACATAGTATTCAAAAACAACCTTCCACACTAACCAAACCAGGCGAAACCAAAAACCTTTCGCAACCGGGAACCCCAGAAAATCAACATATCCTAAACGAATCTCAATTGATAGATATTGAAAAAAACAACATTTTACGTGCACTAACACAATGTAACGGAAAAATTTCCGGTAACAGAGGCGCGGCAAAGTTACTAGGCCTTAAACCATCGACACTAAGCTCAAGAATAAAAAACTATGAGATTGATTACGAGAATTCGTGAAAATCTTCGATATTTCGCCTAAAACCATAAAAAAAGGAAATATTAAAAAGCGCACCAACCAGATAAGTCATTGTAAAATATAACAAATAAAACCTGGCATCAATTCTGCAATGACATAAATACAACTGAGAGGTGTCATGATGGAATTTGAAATAATAAGCAAGATTATCGTAATATTTTCGTCCCTATTTATTTTCATTCTAGGCGTCGGTTTATTTGCTACGATAATTATTTACATAATAGATGTAACCCAAACCCAACAAGCGATCAGACGAAACTTTCCTGTTATTGGTAGATTTCGCTATTTATTTGAGCATATGGGCGAGTTTTTTCGACAGTATTTCTTTGCCGCAGATCGAGAAGAACGCCCCTTTAATCGTGCGGAACGATCATGGGTATACCGTGCAGCAAAGGGTGTTGACAGCACAGTAGCATTCGGATCAACTCGTGATTTAAGCCCTATTGGTAGTGTATTATTTGTCAATTGCCCCTACCCTACCTTAGATCAAGACGCAAAACCCATCCCTCCAGTAACTATCGGAGGGAATTGCAAAAAACCTTATTCCACTACATCCGTATTCAATATTTCCGGCATGAGCTATGGTGCTATTTCCAAACCAGCTGTTTTAGCGCTATCCAATGGCGCACGTCAAGCTGGCGTCTGGATGAATACGGGTGAAGGAGGCCTGTCACCGTATCACCTAGAAGGTGGAGCAGACATTGTCTATCAAATTGGTACCGCAAAATACGGGGTTCGAGATGAGAACGGTAACTTATCTACAGAAAAACTCAGAAAAATTGCGGCCCACGAACAAGTTAAAATGTTTGAAATCAAACTTTCACAAGGTGCAAAACCCGGTAAAGGGGGGATCTTACCGGGCGCAAAAGTCACTCCTGAAATAGCAAAAATTAGGGTAATCAACGTTGGTGAAGATTCAATAAGCCCTAATCGTCACCCAGACATTGATAGCGAATCTGATCTATTGGATATGATTAACACTATTCGCGGCGCTACTGATAAACCTGTCGGTTTTAAATGCGTTATTGGCGCATACGGCTGGCTTGAACGCTTATGCGAAGAGATCAATCGACGTGGTATCGATAGCGCTCCCGACTTTATTACTATCGATAGTGCAGATGGCGGCACTGGCGCAGCGCCTCAAAGTTTAATCGACTACATGGGACTACCGATAAAAGAAAGTCTTCCACTGGTAATTAATATTCTCAATCGTCATGGTTTGAAAGACCGGATTAAAGTTATTGCCAGCGGTAAACTCATCACCCCTGCCGAAGCATCTTGGGCTTTATGTGTTGGTGCTGATTTTGTCGTGTCAGCCCGAGGTTATATGTTTGCGTTAGGCTGTATTCAAGCACTACAGTGTAATAAGAACACTTGCCCTACCGGCATCACCACTCATAATAAACGTTTGCAAAAGGGCCTAAACCCTATTGATAAGGCTGAGCGTGTTAAACGTTTTGCAGAACAGATGCATTATGAAATAAACGTAATCGCTCATTCATGTGGTGTTCCAGAACCGAGGCGTTTACGACGTTACCATTGTCGTATGGTTACAGCAAATGGCCAGTCTGTTCCATTAGACGAGCTTTACCCAGAAGAAATTTCAGCCAAGTCATAGCCAATTTTAGCCAAATACTAAACACACAATCATGAGGAACAAGTCGATGAATGCTGCAGAGTTATTTGTACTATCGTTAGAAGCTGAAGGCATAGAGTATATTTTTGGTGTGCCGGGTGAAGAGAATGCCGACTTTATGATGGCTCTACAAAAATCAGAGTCCATTAAATTCGTCTTAACAAGACATGAACAAGGCGCTGCATTTATGGCAGAAATATACGGTCGCCTAACAGGTCAACCTGCCTGCTGTCTGGGTACTTTAGGACCTGGTGCAACAAACCTCATTACCGGTGTGGCAGATGCTAATATGGATCGTGCACCGATGTTAGTATTAACCGGGCAAGGGGCAACACACCGCCTACATAAAGAGTCACACCAAATCATGGATGTGGTACAGATGTTTCGCCCAGTGACAAAATGGGCAACTACCATTTACAACGCTGAAACCATTCCTGAAATAGTACGTAAAGCGGTTCGTATCGCTCGAACAGAAAAGCCTGGAGCGGTTCACTTGGAATTGCCTGAGGATGTGGCTAAGCAAGAATGTGCATCCCGGCCTCTCACGCCAAAACGCTATCGTCGCCCTGTAGCTGATGACGTAATTATTGACCAAGCTTTTACTTGCCTTAGTTCGGCAAAAAAACCTGTCATCATTGCGGGGAATGGTGCCATTCGAAAACGAGCCGCTAAGCAACTCAAACGTTTCTGTGAACACACTGGGATTGGCGTTTTAACCACATTTATGGCTAAAGGTGCAGTCGATATGGATGCTGACTATTGTTTGTATACCATCGGCCTTGGCAGCAAAGATATACCCACGTTAGCGATAGATGAGGCGGATTTAGTTATTACTATTGGTGTTGATATGGTTGAATATCACCCTAGGCTATGGAACCCAAAACAGGACAAGAGAATCATTCATCTCGATTTTTTACCGGCTGAAATTGATGAGTATTACGACCCTACTTCTGAAGTTGTCGGTGATTTAGCCCATAGCTTATGGATGCTTAATGAACGCTTGGAAAAAGCTGAACCCCTTTCCTTCGACCTTGCATCTCAGCGAAATTTACGTCAGCAAATGAGTGATGAGCTTGCAAGACATGCCGATGATGATACTAAGGATATCATCAAACCCCAAAAGATATTAGCAGATGTTCGCAAGGTGATGAACCCTGAAGACATCCTGCTCTCCGACGTTGGTGCACATAAAATGTGGATCGCAAGACACTACCAATGTCACGAGCCCAACACCTGTTTAATTCCCAA
>MAAC01018662.1_pt1 | contig 26790 bp, 29 predicted proteins | sample 1115981 | NCBI WGS metagenome assembly MAAC01 (sample SAMN04961126, study PRJNA320927) | seawater metagenome | isolation source: sample BD02T64 sea water enriched with oil for 64 days | place: USA:Gulf of Mexico | collected 2013-07-27
CCCTAAACCATTTAGTCGTAACGAATTACTTTCCGAAATAACTCGGGTGTATACCAAAAGTGATTATGTCGTAAATAAAAACCATCAAAAAGAAACCTCCCCTCCTATTCTGAGTCCAAATACACAGGTTACCAACTTATCCTACTTACGAGAATTTTGTAATGGGGATAAAAAAAGAGAACATAAATATGTTGGCTTGTATTTGAAATCAATGAAATCCAATATTAAAGAACTCCAAATAGCTTTAAAAAACTCCAATGTATCCAAAGTAAAAAGCATCATTCATACCTGTAAACCGCATTTCATATTTATGGGTATGAACGTCAATTCTAATTTGGCATTAGAATTAGAATCCTCTTTAAAAACAAAAAAAATAACTAAAAAAAGTAAATTACAAATCTCTGAATTGATTGATAACTGTCACCAATCTATTCTTGAATTATCTTAATATTTTAATAACCAACAAAAAAAACAACGATGAACTCAAAATTAATTTTCGTGGTTGACGATGACCAAATGATGTTAGAAATGCTAAAAGATCACCTGGAGCAAAACCCCATGAACATCGTCAAATGTTTTGAAACAGGCGAACAATGCATTGAACATCTCGGTAACAATCCGCACACTATCATTTTAGACTACCAACTAAACAGTATCGAAGCAAATGCGCAAGATGGTTTAGCCATTTTGAAAGAGGTGAAAAATCTCAATAAAGACGTAAACGTCATTATGTTATCTTCTCAAGAACATTACGGTAAAGCAGCTCAAACCATTTCGAATGGCGCCATACAATATGTAATAAAAGGGGATCAGGCCTTTCATGAAATTGACCAAATTCTTGAAAACTAACAAAAAAAGGCCAGTTGCTTAAAAATCTTTTATCTCAGCATCGGCTCTTTTCTTCGCATCTTCCAGGATTTTATCGGATTGCTTTTTAGCTTCTGCCACTAGTTTTTTGCCTTGTTTATCCGCTTCTACATCTAGTTGCTTCGCCTTTTTATCGGCTTCTTTCTTCATCTGTTCCGCTCCTTTTTTTGCGGCAATTTTAGTTAATGGATTAGTTGCTTGTTTGATTAATTCCTTGCCTTGTTTTTCCGCTTCTTTTCGCAATTGAGTTCCTAGTTTTTTTGATTCTAACTTAAGATTTTCTGATTGTTTTTGGGCCTCTGCCATTAAAACAGCTTGCTGTTTTTTGGCATCCTTCATTATTTGATCTGCTTCCTTTTGCGCTTCTTTTTTTAGATCCTTTTTTACTTCTTCAATTTTTTCTTTGACTAATTCCTTTACTTGGTTTTTCACCACATCTGACTGTTCTCCTTCACCAAAAACAGGTTTAAATTGTGGGTCATCCATTTTACCCGTAACCGAAATCACTACAGGAATCAAATCTGGAACTTCTGCCTTCACTCCGTTACTTGATAAGGCCTTATTAATTTGACCAATCAATGCATCTGCACCAGCTCCCATTTCAGACGTTTTTAATTTGGTTTTAATCAAATAATTGATGTCTTGATCCAGATTAGAATACCCCGAAACATTGGCCAACTGTGTTCCTAGTTTCACATCAAATGGGTCTACCTCTAAAACGCCATTTAAACACTTAAAGGATATTTTCATATCCTCCGCTTTCATGGGGTTAAAGTTTTTAGATTTCGTTACCGTATTTAGGCGTTCTAAGTTTTTGTTATTAATTTCAATTTTGTTTGTACTTGCATCCCCAGCGAAAGACAGTTTCTCCATTATGGGTTCTAAATTTCCATCTAGAATACCGTGTGTATGTACACTCGAAGAAAAGGTTCCCTTCGCATCTTGCAGTAAAGGGGCCAATTTGGCTATCGAGTTATAGGTATTCGCTAAGGTGTTAATCGACCAATCCTGGATTCCCATTTTAAAATCAAAACTAGGTGCTGCAGGATGAGTTGTTGGGTCAAAAACCCCATCCATAGAAGCCTTCCCTTCAAACATTTCAATAGATACACCTTCAAAAAACACCTGGCCATTTTCAATTTTAATGGTACCCAGTAGGTTTTGAATATCCATACTATCATAAGCGATTCTCTTCATATTTGAATTCATCACAAATTGAATATTGGTAGGGATCTCATAGGTTTCAGCCACAGCAGTATCTGTCGAAGCTATTTCAGTACCCGTATTCTGCTCCCCAGTTTGGTTGGATGACACTGAATTTTCTTCGGTAGTAACCACCATTTCTTCAGCCGTTTCAGGTTCATCCTCCATCCATTCATCTGCATCAAAATAATTGGAATGGAAATCAACTACTCCCAAAATGGTTTCATCGCTCATGTACCAAGGAATAAAATTCTCTAAAATTCCAGTAGCATGAATATCACTTTTACCTACCAAGGCATCAAAAGCCATTAAATCCACTTTATTCATATCAAAATTCATGGCCACATGTTGAATCTCCATCGGTATACCACCCGTACCATCATCATACTCGATATTCCAAGCTTCAAATGAACCATGTGCTTCCATTTTATCGTAGTGTTCATTATCCAAACTATTCAAATCGGCCTTAAAATTTAAGTCGGTTTTCAGTTTTCCTGAATAGGACTCCCCTTCTTCCACCGGCATCATAGTAGGGATAGTCGCTAAATCAAAGTCCATTTTGAAATTACCCGTCATCGTTGGATTGGTAATGGTTTTCTTTACCAACAACGACATATCAAAGAAATTATCTGCCAATTCTAAATGTGCCTTTTTCAAATTCACTTCCATTCTACCCATATCACCAGCTGGAGAGTTAATACGTAGATCAATCCCAATATTTTTTGCAGTAGCTGGTAAATCCGGGTATTGAACGGATCCATTTTTCACTTCTAACCCGATGTCGAATGCAGGCATCAATTCCTCATAATACACCCCATCAAAGTCCGCATGAAACGACATGCTTCCCTTGACTTTTACATCTTGATAATCGGCAATATATGCATTGGGTATTAAAGAAAATAGTTCTTTAAAGGAGTTGTTACGTGACGCCATTTTTAAATCCATATCCATCGAATCACCTGGCATGGCCAACCAACCATCTATGTTCAAAATCAACGCATTTAATTGAATAAAAGTAGTATCAAACTGAAAACGCATTTGATCCATATCCATAGCCATGTTGATTTCGGAATTTAAACTTGCCTTTTTCAAAAGCGCATCTCCGTCCATTTTGAAACTCATGGATTCAATCTGGGTACTTGTTTCTAAAATGAATTGAGCCAAGGTGAAATCTCCTTTCCCTTCGTGATTCAAGTTTTTCATTTCAAAATACATATCCCCTTGCTGATCTTCATAGATCAAATTGAAATCATGAATAAAGTAACGCTGCAACTTCATTTGAAATTCTGTTTCTTCTTCCGTTTCACCTGTGGCTACCTCTGGGGTAGGCACCGATTCCATTAAAGCATCCTCCCCGGCAATGGGCTCTACTTCTTCGGGTAAAGTAATATCGTAATTAGCTGTTCCATCTTTTAAAACCGATACATATACATGTACTCCACTTAAACCTATTTCCTGAATTTCAATCTCCCCATTGTATAGCTTGGCTAAATCCAATGTGGTGGTAATTGTTTGGGCTTTAAACAATGAAATTTCTGAAAAATCACCTTTTCCATTGACAGCCAAATCGGTTATTTCAACCGTCAACTTAGGAAAATTTGGGATTAAGCTTAAATCAAAATTGCCCATGGTCACTTCTGCCTTCACGGTTTTATTGGCTTCATCCAATGCCAATTGTTGCAATTCGGCCTGGAATATCATTGGGATAGCTACTAGGGCACCAATGATTAACAACATTAATACACCTAGGATAATTAGAAACTTTTTCATAGTAATTCTTGTGAGGTTTTCTCTTTCAAAATTAATTTACTTTTTGATATAAAACTTCTTTTTTACCATTCTATTATATCCGCATAAAAACTACTTTTGAGTGGAAATCCTTTGTTGTTAGAAGGACTTCCAAATAATTGAAGACAATGGCATTAGCCAATAAAAGCTTGGATAGCCTGAATACAAAATAAAAGATTATGAAAATATTAATTTTTGGAGCCTCTGGATTGGTGGGGGGAAATATGTTGAAATTTTTTAGTCAAAAAGAAGATATGGAAGTTGTTGGAACCCATTTCTCCTTCGAAACCAAAGAAACGGTCCCTTTTAACACCTTGGACTTAGAGGCGAGTACTAACTTTGATGTCGCCAGTTTTAATCCAGATATTATTATTAATTGTGGTGCCTTAACATGGGTGGACTACTGTGAAGAAAATATAGATGAGAGCTATCAGAAGACCGTGGTTTCTACCATCAACACTCTGAAAATTGCAAAAAAACTTCATGCCAAGTACCTGTATATTGGAACCGATTATGTTTTTGACGGAAAGAAAGGGCCGTATACAGAAGATGCAGAAGTACATCCACTTAATGTTTATGCCCGTCATAAACTAGAAGCTGAAAACTTGGTTTTCAAACATAACAAAGAAGCTTTGTCCCTTCGTATTACGAATGTCTATGGAAACGAAATTCGGAATAAAAACTTTGTATCCCGATTATTCAATTTGGCACAAAGTGGCGAACATCATCATTTAAAACTTCCATACGACCAATACGCAACCCCAGTAAATGCAATGGATATTGCTAAGGCGGCCTATCTTTTACTGAAGGATAAAAAGACGGGTATATATAACATCGCATCTACCGATTTTGTAAACCGAATGCAGTTAGCACAATTGGTATTAAATAGCGTTCCTAATCATAAGGTAACCACAGAACCCATTAGTACCAATGAATTAAATCCTCCTGCCAACAGACCGTTAATGGGCGGTTTGATTAGCGCCAAGTTTTTAGCTGAATATCCCGAATTTAAATTTGCAAACGTGAGTGAATTTTTATCTGAAAAGATGAAATAATAGAGATATTCTAACCCAATTAACTATTTCAAGGCTGTTATTAACGTCATTCGCTTAAAAACAGCCTTTTTTTGGAGAGGGAAGTAATTCAAAAACTTTGTTACCTTTAAACCGAATTATTTCATATATCAGGTTTAAGTTTCTTAAACCAAAAAACAGAATAAAATTATGGGAAAAGGTGATAAAAAAACGGCCAAAGGCAAAAGGGTAATGGGCTCTGCTGGAGTTACCCGACAAAAAATAAAAAACACATATGTACCCTCTGCTGCTCCCGTAAAAAAAGCGGTTGAAAAGAAAGATGCTTCTCCCAAAAAAGCAGCGGCTAAAAAACCTGCGGCTAAAAAGGCAGCTCCCAAAAAGGCCGAATCCAAATAAAAAGACTACGTATACCTATGTAATTTAATGACGAGTGTAATCGGATGGTTGCACTCTTTTTTTTGTTCTAAAAAACAACAAAGCCTGATTAGCGGTAATAAAATCAGAAGCCAAACCTAACTTAGGGCCTAATGCATTAGATGCCTTCAATACAGGTACATCCGCTACGCCTTCATCCCTAATGAAATGAAAGAATTTCATGACCATAAACACATTAAACCACCGGTAAAACCGTTTTTGAAAACTGGGTAAATCCGTAGTGTAAGTTCTAATTTCTTTTAAAATTTCCTGCCAATCTTCTTTCACCAAGAATTTCAACGTCAATTCATCTCTAATGGTGACAGATCCGTCAAATAAAGCATCCACGCCTTCCAAAAACACACGTAATCGTTCAAAACTGGAAAATGGAGCTGTAAAAAAGGTATGGTCCTTTTTCTCGTTCATTTCCGTCATTGCTCTTCCGGTTCCAAAAGGAACTCTAAAAGATTCTCTAGAAGATGGATATACCGTTGCCTCTTCAATGGCCGAAATATCACCGGCCATCATCAGTTTGAGCATAAACCAAAAGTCCTCCCCAGCTTTTCGTCTATTCATTCCCCCTTGAGCCACATAGGCATTACGTGTAACAGCCATAGAAGAACCCACGGTAAACTCAGCCTGTGGATGTTTAGCATATACCAAAGCCGCTTGATAATAACGTAAATGCAGTTCGTATTGGACGATGCATTCATTTAAAAAATCATCGGTATTAGTCGTTAGAGGATGTTCGAAATTTATGGAACACCCCAATGATTTAGGATGATGAGTAAAGTGAAGCTCAATGGATTTAAGGTAGTTAGATGAACACGTAGCGTCTGCATCAAAACAAGCAATGACGGGATTCTCCACTTCCGAATATTGTAATCTTACGGTAGCTTCATCCATCGCCACTTTACGGGCCAATCCAGCTCCCGCATGTTTCTTTGGTAATTCAATAGGATGCGATACTAAAAACTGCAATTGTTTCGTATTGTTTTTCTTAGCCCAATTTTGAGCCTCCAAACTTATACGATTATTTAATTGCTTTTGCTGGTCGGTGGCTGTTACGGGATGATTGATCAGTACAATCACCTCTACCGGACAAATAGGAAGTTCGCAGGCCTTCAAGCTTTCTAAGGATTCGAGTAAGTCTGGTTCAGAAAATGCAGGTAAAGTAATCATCAACCCCACGTTAGGGCTTGGATGCTCAGTAAAAATGGGAGGCAAAAAGGTTTGCCTAGCCACATACTTTTCAATATTATTCATTAGGGAGCTACTCTATATTTATTCCAGTCAGAATCCGTTTTTTCAAAAACAATTCGATCATGCAAACGAGCAGGGCGACCTTGCCAGAATTCAAAATAGGTTGCTTCTATTAAATACCCCCCCCAATGTGGTGGACGAGGCACGTCTACTCCATCAAATTTTTTATTAAAATGTTTCACCCATTTTTCTAATTCGGTTCTATCTACCACCTTTTGGCTTTGAGCCGAAGCCCATGCTCCAATTTGACTATCCCGAGGACGATCGTGAAAGTAAGTATCACTGTCTTCTTCCGATAATTTAGAAACCTTTCCTTCCATCCGTATTTGACGTTCCATTTCCGACCAAAACACATTGACCGAAACAAATGGATTAGCCTCTAAATCATGTCCTTTACGGCTATCATAATTCGTGAAAAATTTAAATCCCGTTTCATTTATTCCACGGTTATACACCACGCGAGAGGAAGGTTTACCATTTTTAGATACGGTAGAAACCACCATGGCCTTAGGATCCAATACCTGAGCCCCTACTGCTTCTTCCAACCATTTCGCATACAATTTCACGGGACTATCCCCTGCTGCTTTCTCATTCAAAGCTTGAGAGGTAAATTCATGACGAATTTGGTTGAGGTAATTTGAAACTTCTTCAATCATTCCATTTCTTTTTTAGACTTCGACTTTGATCTATTTTGATGATACAGATATGCAGGAATTAGAACCAATGTGAGTATCGGATGTATTAATATTCTACGTACATAAAACAGAAACTGATAGTTATTTGGTGAACCGTCCCATATCAAATAAAACAAGATGGGGGTCAATATCAAAAACGTAATCCCAAATAAAACAGCCGTAACTTCTAAAATTTCGCTTCTTTTAAATAAAGATTTGATGAGGACAAGTGATAACACACTATTCACTACAAATCGAATCAGAAGAGAAATAAACAATGTGAAATATTGGATTTCGGGTAATACGTTTATCTGATAATCCACTTGGTGAAAAAAAGCAATAAGTGGATCATAAAATACCATTGGAGCCAAAAACCGAACGGCCATTAAGCCAAGGACTCCGAACACCGCAAATATGATTTCTCTCGTACTCATCCTAATCTTTTTTAACTAAAAACTTGACCCAAATCATCCAAAGCAAAAATGTGGTTCCATATATTACTCCAGGAAAAATAAAGTCATGCGCCATGTTTGTGTAATCTGGAAAATATAAGCGGATCATCCCAATAAGGTAAATCCGAAGTAAGTTAGACACATAGAGCACCACCAATCCTAGAGGGACAAACCATAGATAATTTTTAAAACTCCCTTTAAATGCGAATAAAAAGGACATAAATAGAATCATCACACTCACCGCATTACACCCTTCTATTAAAAGTAATAATATGGAATCAAAATACCTAATCTCGGACATTGGATTCACCTCCGAATATACACAACTAATTTCGGGTAAGGTCCAAGAGAACATGACGGCCACTTGTTCGGTAACCCTTCGGGTTATGTCATCCAATTGGGAGCCGAATTGATCCAAATAAGTGTTATACACCAAAACGCCAAGTAGATATACTCCAAAAAACCGAAGTAGAAATAGCCAGACTGCCTTGTATTTCCTGAGAAGTTGCACGTCCGCAAATGTATCTTAAAAAAGATAGATTAAGGTTTAAAACAATTGGAAAACTATCCACAGTTTTTTTAAAAATACATCTGCATAAAAACAGTTTCGAGTTACTTTTGCGGCATGGAAAAGCAATTACCAAAAGATTATAAAATTCAGTTAGCATTTGAAACCCCTAAAGAATGGGTGGAAGCAGCTATCGAAAATTTTGACGGATTTTTAATTGATCATGCCGATAATGAGCGTAAAGCTTCCAACATGGCCTTAAGTTTTATTGCCAAGGCTCCAGAAAAAGTAGAGATCATTCCTGAATTGATTGATATTGCTTTGGAAGAATTAGTGCATTTCAAACAAGTGTATAAAATCATGACGAAACGTGGGCTTTCGTTTCCTAAAGAAATTGAAAAGGATTTATATGTAAATAGACTAATAAAAGCCTGTCGATCAGGATGGAGAGAACGTTTCATGGATCGTTTAATTATTGCGTCTATTGTGGAAACTAGGGGTGCTGAGCGTTTTCGTTTAATTGCCGAAAACCATCCAGAACCAGAAATGGAAGCTTTTTACACCATGTTGTATAAAAGTGAAGACCGTCATGGAAACATTTTTGTGGAAATGGCTTTGGTATACTACGAAAAGGATGAAGTATTGAAACGTTTGGACGAAATGGTTCAAATTGAAGCTGAAATCTGTAAAAATCTTCCGTTAAACGGATTGGTACATTAATACAAACTTAAAAGATTTTCTATGTCGTTTTTAAATTTAGGACTTGCTCCATCATTGCTTCGTGCATTAGAAGGTCAAAACATTACCAAACCCTACCCTATTCAAGAAAAAGCTATTCCAAGCATTATTTTTGGTAGAGATGTACTCGGAATTGCTAAAACAGGTTCGGGTAAAACCGCCAGTTATGTTCTGCCAATTTTAATGGCCACCCAAGGTCAACAAGAATTGCGTGACCGTCATGTAGCTACCTTAGTTATTGTTCCTACCCGTGAATTAGCGGTTCAAGTCCAGGAGGTTTTTCAATCTTTAGGTGAGTTTTTACCACGTCCTGTGAAAACAATGGCCGTATTTGGTGGGGTATCCATCAATCCGCAAATGAAAGGTTTGTTTGGAGTGAATGTATTAGTAGCAACTCCTGGTCGGTTACTAGAATTGGCAGAAAACAAAGCCATCCATTTAGATTCGGTAAAGACATTAGTACTGGATGAGGCTGATAAATTATTGAACTTAGGTTTTCAGGAAGAAATGAACCGTATTTTTGGCTTACTACCTAAAAAACGTCAAAACCTTCTATTTTCGGCTACATTGGATGAAAATGTAGATCAAGTTAACAAGCTTATTCTTAACAATCCAGAGGTCATTAATGTAGCTCCTGAGGAACAGGAAAACAATATAGAGTTAATTAACCAAACCGGATATTTTGTAAACGAAGAAAACAAAGGTCCCCTATTCCGTTACTTATTGGACGAAAAGGATATGGATCAAGTATTGGTCTTTGTATCGTCTATTTTTAAAGCAGATCACTTAGTTAAAAAATTAACAAAAAACGGAATAAAAGCGGCTGCCATTCATGGTAAAAAGAGTCAAGGTTCTCGAACCGATTCTTTGGTGAAGTTTAAAAACAAAAACATTAATGTATTAGTCGCTACCGATTTATTGGCTCGTGGTATTGATATTGAATTTTTACCCTTTGTGATAAACTACGAATTACCCCGGTCTCCAAAAGATTTTGTTCACCGTATTGGTCGGACCGGTCGTGCCGAAAACCCAGGGGAAGCCATTACATTTGTGACACCAGAAGATGCCCATCATTTCAAAATCATTCAAAAGAAAATGAAGAAACGGGTGGATATGATTGAGAGTGATAAACTGATCTAGTTTCGATTGAGGTGCTCGTCTAGGTTTGAACTTTCCAAGTGGAGGGTTGAATCATTGGTGTCCAATTAATCTCGTTATATCCAATCCGAATTTTGAGCAAAATAATCGAAATAGCTACGGATAATACCCTAAATACCAGAGTGACACGATTCAATCACAGAAAAGTATTTAATTCCATTTACAATTAATTCGGTATCCGGGTTGGTGCACACTCTTTTGTAGCGAAAATCCTCCTTGCCCGTATTTTTTTTATTCTTGAAAGGTAGCCATGGATATAGGCCAGGTCATCATTGAATCTAAAACCAACGAACATATGGGTGATAGCACCGTTACCCTTATGCTTAGCCCCGGTTAAAAAGACGGAAACAAACTCTTTTAGTATAAACTCTTTTAGTATAAACTCTTATCCAGTTCAAAATTACCGGTAGGTAATCCTCCTGACATATTTAATCTGGACTAGACATTTTAAAATAACCACATCGTTGGTTAGCGAGCTATATCCCTACCAATAATTGGGAAACCCAGGAAAAAAAGCACCCGGGAAATTACTAAGTATTTTATTATAGGCTTTTTGGCTATATATTAATTACGAATGCACCTCATTTAGGAGAAACGAAAGTTAACAACAACAACTTACCTCGTGTTTCAACTAGCGTATAAAATAGTTTTTTAGTAATACCCCCCATTTTCATTCGTACACTCTACCCTAAGTAAATTAGTGAAACCCGGAACAAGTCGTGTGTAAATAGCCATAAAAAGAATGATTTCCGTGTACGCCTATCGTAACAGTTCTCTACTAGGTAATTATTACAGCAGGATTATTCAGGTATTTACCCTTACCAAAACACCTGTTAAACAGGTATTTATACGTGTTATTTCAGGAGTAAGAATAAATAGATTTGAGCAGTAGATTCGCGAAACCTACTCCTAATTATTAATTTTTAAAACGTCAAAATAATGGCAGACAGAGATTTAGTATCGATGGCCCAGCAATTTTCTGGGTTACCGATGGACTCCTTAATAGGAGCACCGTTAAATGCAGCGGCTAAGGGTAATGCTTCAATGGCTTTGACACAGACAAGTTTTTTATTGGACACATGCTTTAACAAAGTGACGGCTTCACCAGGTTCTGGAACAGGGTCGGGTACTGCTAGTGTGAGCTATTCTCCAATAATGATTGAAATGTCTTTGTCAAGACCTGTAATCGTCCAATCGGGCGGAGCTCAAGGATCGGGTTCCGGTTCTGGAAACAATGTTACTTTTAATAATGTAACGACTCAGTTTAACCTTCCTTTATTAACCATCATCCCAATAAACTCTTTGGGTGTAGATAACGTAGATATTACGTTTGAAATGGAAGTGAAATCTAGTTTCTCGGAAGACACAAACAAAACCATTTCTAATAGCACGGCAGGACAAGCCAGCTTTGAAGCTAAGATGGGTTGGGGCCCTTTTTCGGCAACGATAAAAGGAAGTGCGAGTTATGATCATAAGGATTCTGAAACACACAGTACCCATTATCAAAAAAGTAACTCGGCCAAGTACACGGTTAACGTACATGCCGGACAGTTACCCATACCTAAAGGGGTAAATACCATTATTGAGGCATTTACCAATGCAATTCAACCGATAGAGGTATCCTAAACATTCTAAATGGGCTGATGAATTTCAGTCCATTTTTTTCAATAATATTCCAACCAACTATGTTTCACAATAAAATACGTTCTTTTAAACCCGGTAAATCTAATTCACATGCGATTGAAAATATAATTAGTGCCCCATTGGTGGCTGCTGCTCATGCCAATTCAATGATGCAACGAGAACAAACCACTTTTATGATGGATACAGGATTTAACGAAGTAAATGGGCGATTTGAACCCCTAATGATTGAAATGGTATTGATTCAAAACGTGCTGGAGGACACCACAGATGCACATGGAAAGCCTGTTATGAAAACCATAGAAACTACGTTCAATCTACCTATTCTTACCATAATCCCATTAAACTCCTTAGCGGTAGATCAAGTGAATGTACAGTTTGAAATGGAGATCCATGAACAGATTAATCGGAACACCTCCACTTGTAAAAACTCCACCAACTCATTTGGTCAACCTACAAATAACACCCAATTAAAAGGAAAAATAAGTTACGACTCGCGTGAAGATACCTCCGCCACCTCTCCATATCGTAGACAAAATAGTTCCTCCTTGAAAGTGCTCGTAAATGTATCTCCACTCCCTCTTCCCGTAGGCGTGAATACTATTATTGATTTATATCAAAAATCCATTCAACCGATTCAGTTAGATTCTAATAAAAAATCCAATCCAATAAATAATTCCTAATGCAATTCAATATTCAAATTCCATGCCCGGTATGTCAAACACAAATACCGGCCGATTCAAATTTATTATTAACAGGAATCCAATTTTCATGTCCAAGTTGTAGTGCAGCCATTGGTTTATCGGCAAAAAGCGCACCTCTGGTAGAGCATGCCATAAATGAATTTGATGAGCTTCGTAAAGAAGTATCTGCAATGAAAAGTGCCACCCAAGAAGATTAGAATATGATAAGTTTTAAATCATTTGTCACCTCTATTCATCAGGCGATTTTAACAGCTAACGACCAATTAATGGATCAGAACTTGGCCATGTTAGATAAGTATTTTATTGACACTGGCAATAAAGAAGATTTACAAAACACTTTAGATGATGCCTTAAAAATTTCTCATTCTATTTCAACTAAAAAGGGTGCCGTAACCCAAGAGGACTTACAAAATGCATCTGATGTATTTCAAAAGGCCAAAGATGCCTTGAGTGGTGGATCAATTACTCCGGAAAGTGCACAAACTCCGGGTACATTGTCGCCCAAAACCGTGGTCATTGAATATCCTCGAGAAACTGAAAACGGAATGGAATCTATAGAAGTCCATGTCCCCCTTCTAACGCTCACTCCTATATCGATGTCGCAAATAGAAAAGGCCGTTTTAACAGCCGAATTTGACTTAGAGATTGTGAATGATGAAGTTCAACTAAACTTTACTGATAGTAAGACCAGAAAAGGAAAAAACAACGTGACTAGGGGTAGTTTAGAAATCTCCATTACTCCTCAAGAAAATTCGGAAGGTTTAAAAAAAATAATTGATGGATATGAAAAAGCCTTAAAAAGCCAGATTCCATAACCGCCCTATGGCCAACGGAAAATATACGCCAAATAAAACCTCCTATTCCTTAAAAACACATGAGGCCAAGAACAAGGATCAATGGTTTGATTATGATCCCTATGACTCGGAAAGGGTACATACCAAACCATATGCGCCTTATTCATTGGATTACAACCCCTTATTGGTAAAAGCACCATTACGGGTCGTTATTCCCATACCGGATAACATCGCATCAAAATCCATGGGAAATCTTGTTTTTGGCTATCTGTTAAATATTATATATCCCATTTTCACAGAGATCAAACTAGGTATTTCAAATACAGTACATCTACTTCTTTCAAAAATTAAACGCAAACCGTGAGCAGCTTAAACATAAAATTCACCCCTCAAAAAAAAAGGAAGAAATCGACCATTCAAATTCACAAAATTAAAAGGTGGGTTATTGTTGCGGTAACCTTAAACCTAGTGGTAATTGGGATCCATTCTTTTTTTATGCTAGGTGGAAACTGGGTTTCTGTCAGGTCTCAATGGGATAAGGTGTTTCCTGAAAATATCGAAGTAACCGATTCAATAGTAGCTCCATTTATTCCGGTTTCTAGCTATTATTTGGGTCATTCGTATCCTACCGATAGTTTAATGGATACCGTTAACTTTCAAAAGCATTTAGCCCATTATTCCGTAAAATTAAAAGATAGCACTACCGGAAACATGGCTGCAATATATGGCATAGATGTTTCTCGTTGGCAATCCAAAATAAACTGGGATGATGTAAAACTAGATACAGCCCCTCACCCACTACAAGTTGTCATCATGAAAGCGACTCAGGGTGACTCGATTGTGGACCCATATTTTGAATACAATTGGAAACAAGCGAAAACAAAATTTATTGTAGGCATTTATCATTTTTACGAATACCAAGCTACACCCGATGCTCAAGCAGAAAATTTAATTCACACGGTTTCCTTATCGAGCGGAAATTTACGGCCTGTTATTGACATAGAGTTAGCTTGTGCCTCCTGTAATAAACCAGGAGTTTCAAAAACCAAAATGATTCGAGATTTGAAACTTTTCTTAGCGAAAATAGAATCCCATTATCAAGTACAACCGATTCTTTATACATACACCTATTTCTACGATTCGTATCTGCTAAAACATTTTTCGGACTATACCTTTTGGATGGCTCAATATGCAATAAATCCACCTCCAGGAATGCGTATTACCGAAACCGATTCCACGGCTCAACCACCAGATGTAGCCATGTGGCAATTTTCTAGCAAGGGTCGAATTAACGGCATTATCGGTAACGTTGATTTAAATTTTATTCCCAGCTATGAACTAAAATCTCTTCTTATTCAGTAATAAAACTCAAAAACGAATACGATGCAAATAATTGATATTCAAAACAATGGTTTAGGAGATGTCATTTTAGGATGTTGGATTATTGAAAGTGCGCGGCAACAAAACAAAATGATTCAGGTTAATCCTCGCAATCATAGAGCGGTTACTCAAATTCTGAGTATGCCAGATGAGAATATCACCGAAAACTCTGGTGGTAACTGGACCCAAATGGAAGAAAGTGGTTTTAACCATGAACTTAAAGAAGCACATAAAACCAAGCGGAATCGATTTGATTTCTGGAGTCGTAGCGTTGGACTAGAAAACCTAAAGCCAGTAAGACCCGTATACGGAAATAATGAAGATGCCGATTGTTGGGCTAGACAAGAATGGGAAAAGATGTGTCATAAAGATGCGCCCAAAGTAGTGATGCTTCCCGAAGCTACTCGTGTAACACGTACGTGGCCGATATTGTATTGGATAGATCTAAATAACCGTATTAAAGAGAATTACAATACCTGTGTATTGACTTTAGATGGTGGAATTGCACGACAATTTGATACGTATCATTATTGGGGATTGGACCTTTTTAAGCTCGCTGCATTGTTACGCCAGGCTGATATTGTAATAAGCGGAGATTCTGGAGGTGCTCATTTGGCTGCCACTTTAAAAACGCATGTAATTGCCCTGCAAGGCCCCACTATAGGAGATGTTGTTTTTGGTCATGATGAATTTGTCCATCCTCTAAGTGTATCTAAAACACAAGTGGATTGTGTGGCATGTAATTTTTCAAAAGAAAAGGGGTATTGGAATAACTGTAATAATGGATGTCAAGCGTTGTATATGCTCAACCCTAGAGCGGTAGTAAATAAAATGGAGGAAGTCTTAAAAGAAAAATTGGAAGTATCAAAATTAGTGTTCCATTAGTGTTCCATTAGTGTTTGGTTATATTTCTCTTTCCATACCACAGTAAAAAACCAGTTAACGGTAAACTTGCCATTAGTAGACTAGAAAAAAAGGCGATTACCTTTCCCCAAATACCACCGATAGCTCCTACATGGATATCCTAGTTCATTCGTATCATTTTATCGGCAAATTAGTGTCCTTATATTACACGTAAATACAAGCGGTTTCCAGTTCTTTTAAACTGTATTGATCAAAAAACAGGTAATCCACATTGTAATGAATCCCTTCATTAAACTTAGTCTCCACATAAATTGAGGAAGTATCAGTAGCTGGATAATGAAGCTCAAAACTTACCGCTTTAGGATATTGACTCTGTAATTGAGGGATCAAATCATCCATAGAAACATGATAGGTGGATTCTGAATCGAGTTCCTTCGATGAAGGAGGAATACATACAACGCACATTAACTATTATTCCTACTCCATTTACGATCTCTTAGCTTGGGGAAAAAATCACCAATGATAAAGTATAAGTTATTTGCGGGATTAAAACGACCCATGAGGTAAACCTACTTCTCGATTTTCATCCATTTGCGTGGATTCCTGCAGAAAACAACTTCGTTTTTTGTACCTTAGCTATTCAACAATTGAATCAGTTATATAAAATACTCAAATACATGAATGCCAACGAAGTATTAAAAAGATTAGAAGACGGGAATGCACGATTTGTCAGTGATCAATTAGAACATAAATTACAAGACGGTTCGCGTAGAAAGGAACTAATAAATGAACAGAATCCCTGGGCCATAATTTTAAGCTGTGCGGATAGCCGTGTAGTTCCGGAACTCATGTTTGATACCGGATTAGGTGAATTATTTGTAATTAGAGTGGCAGGAAACATAGCCAACACCTCTTCCTTGGCCAGTATTGAATATGCGGTTGCAAATTTAGGATCTCCTGTTATTGTAGTTCTCGGACATCAAAATTGTGGCGCAGTTACGGCTGCCATAAAAGGAGGGGATAATGGGTACAACCTGAACATGTTATTGGCACATGTTACTCCTGCTGTTTCTGCCTGTGGAACAGATGCGGATGTAAATGAGGTGGTGAAAACCAATGCCCAATTAAATGCCAAGGAATTAACCATTCGTTCCACCATTATTAGTAATGCAGTAAACGAAGGGAAAGTAAAAATTGTTTCCGGATACTATAATTTAGATTCAGGTAAAGTAGACTTGATGTAGTCTTTTTAACAAAAGAAAAAACGCCATTCGTTAAACGAATGGCGTTTTTTTATGCATAAAATTGATTAAATCACTCAAAAAATCCTATTTAATAATCTTATTTCATATTCAAATGCTCCTTATTGATAAAGCCTTCTTTACCCCCTAGCAATTTAATTTTGTACCAGGTACCTTCCTCACTTAGCATAACAAATTCGGTGTCTCCGGGTACTTTAGCAACTACGTCACTCCCTTTATTGGCATCAATGTACACGTTTATTCGGTCGTTCTTTTTGCCTTTAGTTTTCACTTTAATAATATTCAAACGTTCTTTGGCTTTGGGATCAAATTTATAGGGCGTTATATCTGCCCCCAATCTACCCAACTCGTTTAATGCCTCTTTACTATCTAAGGCACGTTCTAACGATGCTGTATGTGATTTAGATGGATCAATTTCATAGGCGGCTTTATGGTATTCAATGGCCTGCTCAAAATTACCCACGGCTTCATAAACCACTCCCATATTATGTGCCATGGAGGCATCATATGGATCTGCGTCATACACTTCCTTCAATACAGAAAAAGCTCCGGAAAGATCATTATTAGCCACCAATTCACGGGCTTCTTTAAACTCTTCTTTATAGTCTTTCCCTACGGGTTTTTCCACTTCCAATTCCTGGTAAACAAACATAGGCGTAAAATGGGATACTAACTCTTTCGCTACCATTTTCAAACATTCACGAACCAGGTAATCATCGGAGGGTAAGCCACCTGCCGCTTCGGAGTAACTTTGTCCACTAGAACTTCTTTTAGTAGATGCTCTTTTATTCACCATCGTTAAGATTTCACCCGTTTCAATAGAAATAATTTTCATGGTTACATCCACGTTAGCTTTCTTTTTCCCATTATAACTAGACCCTTTACTGGAACCTTTAATCGTAGTATTCACATCTGAGGAATACCCCCCCGTAATAATAACATCCAAGCCTAATAATTTACCCACTTCTGCAGCATCCATATCCGAAACCGCACCACTTGCCCCTAGGGATTGCTCTTTCATTATTTTATCCAATTGGCCACGTTCTACCACCGTATATACATCCGTATGATACCGATCCATAAAATTGGTGCCTTTGGCAAATTTCTTAGCCTTCTTTTGAGCCATCAGCTTCTTCATGGTGAAATCATCACCCGTAACCTTAGTTGCTTTATTTTTCTCTTCGGTATACACTCCTCTGTGCTCCTCCAAAAGCATCCCAACCATATAATCGGCTAATTGAGAACCATAATCATTTTGCTTATAATAATGCCAAGACTGGTCATTTCTATTCTGAAAATTTAAAATGGCCACCTTCTCCATTCCTTCCACCATAAATGTGGGTGCTTTTAAACTGTAACAGTTTAATTGCGCGTGTCCCAATTGAGGTAGAATTAGTAAAGAAAAAGCAGTAAAAGCAAGTAAGAAGAATTTTTTCATAATTAATTGTTTAGTTCTTCTCAAATATAAGAGTAGCAATCGAATAAAGGGAAATTTTGGTTAAATTTTCTTTCCTATGAAAATAATCCTTTTGATTAAATCTTTATTTTTTTATACACAATATAGGGTCTAAAAAATTGGGCTTCCACCAACATTTCAAATTCTTCTGGGGACGGATTAATTCGATATTTGCCCTTTTTGATCTTTTTGAATTTTGTGATTTTAAAAAAGTCTTCCAATGCACCATCGTATTCTAACTTCTTATCGATTTTCCCATCCCCATAAAAATTACCTTCTGTATATATAATGAGCTCCTCCCCTTTTTGTTCTATCAATAAAACTTCCCATGTTTTGTTTTCCTCTTGTTTACTTAAAACATGGTAGTTATTGAATGGCTTAATAACTAAAGCCTTGGACAAGTCCATAGAGTTGTAATGCGAATAATCATAAAAAATGGTATCATTCTCAATCGTAAAAGGAACTCCGTTTGAAATGGATAAGTTCTCCCCATATAGCAACCCATTTTTAATATAAATGGAAGAGTCATTTTCCAATTCTTGATTGGATAATTTACCACTTCGCTTACCTCCTTGTAAGTATTTATCATTTCTAATAATCAGGGTATCCAATTCATGCCCCTTCTCAGCTACATAGGTACCTTGTAATTCAACCGGAAAGGAGGAAAGGGTTTTAATTCCTTTGGGTTGTGCTTTTTTAAATTCGACATTACTACAACTGGTAAAACAAGAAAGAACAACGATAATGGAAAGATAGAATTTAGTCATTTTAGGTAGATTTTTTATTTCAGTAGGACTTTAAAATACCAATCGAAGATACAGGGTTTATCCATCCCTTGAAGTTTGATTAACATTTTTTTTGTTTAAAGGGAATGGAACTACCAGGGGAGATAATGGGAATGAATCAATCCTCACCCAAGGTCCATGAAATGAAATTATTCATTACGTTTTTCCATTTACCATTTGCATGATCTGTTCTTCCATTAGCTCTCACCGGAAAAAAATCATGATCCAAACCAACATATCTTTTCAAAACATAATTGGTCTTTTGTTTTTCGATAAAGCTTAAGGGAATTTGATCGCAATATTGCGCAATTTCATCTTCAGACCCGTAGCCAATATATACAGGTATTACCAAATTAGCTAAACTTTCCAAAGAGCTTTTTGAAAAGGATTTCCACGAACGATATTCTGGGTGCTTCTCAAGTGAATCAGGATTTTGAACATCTTTATAAAAAGTATAGAGGTTTTGTTGAACCGAATCGGCCTCTTGCCAAGTAATTCTTCCTTCTTTCGCCCTATTCCGTTGTTGCCATATCAACTGATCTATTCTACGCATTGGATTATATCCAAATAAGCCCAATTGAGAAACGATCGTATTAGATGTCGAAATACCAACGGCTACCCTAGCTCCTTGAGAATGCCCTACCACCACTGTACCTAATTTGGAAACCCATGGTTGTTGCTGCAAATATTCAAGTACTTTATTGGCTCTTGAAATATAATTATCCAAATTATCGGACCTCACATAATTCGAATCGAAACTTTGGTTAATTGCCGTATCTAATACATAATTAAAAGATCTGTTCAAATTTAGGGGAACCACTTTCACCGGTGTGTATGGCATTGAAATTACTACCACATGGAAATACCGATTCATTTCATCGACATCAAAATTATTTAATGTTAATGGTACTATTCCTCGCATACCCAGATCTACAAAAAGAGGTACAGGCTGAGAACCTTGGCAAAATAAAAGTATGGGCTTTGTTTGGTTGAGCTGGGTATCAGCTACCACAAAGTCAATCTTTCCATTTTTATGACCCAATTCAAAATGGCTATATGTATTGGCAATGACGCCAACTTTTTGACTCCATGCTCCATGACAGAGGCAGATAAAAACAAGGGTAACAAGTAATTTCATATAATTATTTTAAAGTTAAATTTGTTAGAGTTAATTAGAATATAGCGCTGTATTACGACCAAAATGAAAGCTAAACCTTCCATTTTGTTCTTGCCAAAGAGTTTTAAATATTGAATTTAATGATGGATCTTTTTTCACTTCAAACGGATCTGGATAATCTGTAATAATTAGTGATACCCATTATTTATCTACTTATTTAGCACATATAATTTTAAATCTAAATCTAAGTTAGGCAGTTTTACATAGCCTTGATGCGTAAACCCGATCTTTTCTAATACGCTAGCCGAACCCCAATTATCATCATTGGTAATGGCACTAATTTGAGTTTGTTGATATGTATTGAAAGCCAAATCCACCATTTCTATTGCACCTTCCGTAGCATATCCCATTCCTTCAAATTGGGATAATATAGCGTACCCAATATCCATTCCTTTTACTCCTGCTCTATCATGTACACTACAGGTTCCAACAAGAGCCCCACTGGATTTCTCTACCATCACGTGGTTAACGAACCCCTTTACATCCAAATCCGGATGCATTTTATCCTTCATGTACTTCACCGCATCCTCTGGGGAATGAATACCTCTATCGCCAATGAATTGAAACCATGCTTTGGTATTCATCAATTCGTAAATAAATTCGGCATCAGAGTCTTGAACAAGACGATATTTTAGTCGGTTGCTTTCCATATTTTAATGAATGAAATAATAAAGCCCTAAGATATACTAAAGCAGAATCACAATCCATACTTTAAGAATCACCGATGGTTCTTACTTCACACAAGCGTACACCACAAATTTTTCGTCTTGTGCCAAAATCTTTACTTGGGCAAATAATGGGTCTAAATGCACCTTGTAGTTTAAATGTTTGTTGGCCACCAATTGTAGGCTCCCTCCTACTTTCAAACTTCGGTGACATCCTTTAAAAAGGGCCAATGGGATTTGAATATTTATTTCGTGTTCAAAATGAAACGGTGGATTGGAAACAATTATATCCAAGGAATTATCCTCAAAAACAGATAAATCATTATGGTAGTGATGATGGACATTTTCTCCTCTCACATTTAGTTGGCCAGAGGCCACCGCTAGAAAGGAATCGTCCATCAAATGAAGTTCTGAATTTGGAAGTTGGTTCTGAACTTCTGCCGCAATAACACCATTACCGGATGCCAAATCCAATACAATTTCTGGTTGACTCGACAAATCCATATGTTCGATAAAGAACTGAGTGGCATAATCAATATGATTGGCGGAAAATACGCCCCAATATTGATGAAAGTCTTGATTATTGTACGAAATTGTTTTTCTAATATTTTGTTTAGTCCCTGATTTCTTTTTACGTAAATACACCAATCGGGCTTTTTTTACCGCTTTACTTTGCGTGACTTCTTCAAAATACTGTTCCGCTATTTTGATAATAGCAGGCGTAAAATGACGGGTCATAAACCCACAAAGTACTTGCACCTCATCCGTACTATTATCCGCTAGATGCTCCAAATACAAATGAAACAAATCGAGTGATTTAGGGACCTTCACATACACCTCATCCATTTGTGTAGGTAGGGTTGTTATGGGATGATGAAATTCTATAGTGGGTAAATTATTCGCTTTCAAATTGGCTGAAATAGCCAATTCCTCACTTTTATGAATGGAAACTACGGTAGGGTTTTTCTCATTTAAATGACACGTCAAATACCCAAAACGATCGCCATAAATCCCGATGGAAGAAGAGGTCATTTCGGAATCAGAAAAGGATTGCACCAATAATTCATCTGCGGCACTCCATGGTTTTAACGATCTATCTTCAGATAAATCATATCTCTTTAATTGGTAGCTAGACTGGTCCATAAACGATGCAGATTTCTTGGTGTTACAATGAAATGCAATGGTACGGTTTTGTGAAGAGTCAAATGACTTTTAGAAAAGGAAAAATTGTAATTATTTCAATTTCCAAGGTGGATTTAAACGGTTCTTACCGGCATAATACAGTATTAAATGATTGCCATCCAAATCACGTAAGTGAGCTTCTCGCCATAACCACGGTTTGCCATTCGGTAATTCGTCAAATATAATTCCCTTGGATTGTAAATGGGTTACTTGCTGATCCAAGTCATCGCATTCAAAATAAACATGAACGCCATCTCCCAAGGGTAAGGATTCTACTTCTTGTATTGAAAACGTACTGGCTCCATCGGGACATCTAAACCGGGCATAATGTGCCGTAGATTTCACAATTAATTGCAATCCCAAGGATTCGTAAAAGGAAACCGCTTGATCCACGTTTAAGGACGGGACGGTAATTTGATTTAGATTCATGTTTGGAAGTTTAAGTAAAAGTAATACATATTAGAAGTCGTAAATAAATTAATGGCTAACACCTACCAATGCACACTTTTTATTTCTCCATTCCAAGCCATATCGATCAGTACTTTCGGTTTCATCTCAAGCGTGTCTGTTGAATAATAAGAAGAAAACAAAATCCTATTAATTTCGGAATAAGAAGCTACTTCAAAAGAATTATGAACGAGTAAGATAGAGGAATCACGGGAAATTCCACAAACCTTCATGGACGAATAGGACGAATTATCCGATTGATACTCAATAATCCGACCTATGGATAAACGTTCTAATCTATCTACGTTGATGCGTCTATTTGAATACCTATTACATCCCCACCAAATCCCCACCAAAACGAGCATAAGAACTCCTGAAAAATGCCAAAACCTAGGAAACTGATTCGATTTAAAAGGCTTATAGTACTTTCTTAGTTGAGGCCCCATTTCTTGGTAACTTACAGATTCATTACAATTCAAGCAATTAAACTCATCCGAAATTTTGATAGGAAAAAGCGGAACGTAAAATACATGAACGGATACGATATGTTTCTCTACCACTATTTGCCCATTTTGACCACAGGAATCACAGGTCAGCCCCTTGGGACGATTACTTGAGCTCACAGATGAAAAAACTCCGTAGGGAATAATCATATTTATTTTGCTTTTTGCGTTTATTGGAGATCCAATATGGAATTTTTATTCCTTTCAATCCCAAGGATTCATTTGGGAATGAATAAAACCACCATTTCCTGTTTATCATTCCGTATTTGACTAAAATCCAAATAAAATAACTTTTCAAAGAATCCATTTAATTAATGGGAACCGCTTTTCTTTGGTAATGCGATTGTACCAATTCACCAATGAATGTTTCTGTTTTCACCAATTCAAAATCCAAACGTTTGGACATTGCTTTAAATAAGGGAATACCTTCTCCTAAAACAACGGGGATCTGGGTTAGGATCAAATCATCAATAAGATCTTCTTTCAAGAAGCCCTGTACCGTTCCTCCCCCATCCATGTATAATTGCCCATGACCCAGTGTGTGAATCTTAGCAATAACCTCGGTTAACGGACCATTTACCACAAATGCCTTTCCGGCATATTCCACAGGAACTTTAGTCAGTGAATTACTCAATACAAAAACAGGGATGGTATAGGGCCAATCCATATCAAATCCACATACGGTTTCGAAGGTATTTCGGCCCATTACAATGGCATCTATATTAGCAGAGAAATTCGCATAACCTAAATCAGATTGTTCGGGGTTTGGTGTTTCCGTTAACCAATCAATACCTCCGTTTTTGTCGGCAATAAAACCATCCAAACTAACGGCAATGAATACTTTGTTTCTTTTAATCATATTTTGTTATTCTAATTGGAGAGAAGGTATCAAAACTAGGGGGTTCTACTGACATGTTTTAACCAATCCTCTCGATTCAAAACATACCAATTTACGGGTATTTCTTCATATTGGAATACCTCTTTAAACTGCAAGCCTACTTTTTTCAAAACCGCATTTGACGCAAAATTAGCAATATCAGCAGCCGCACAAATTTGAGTGAGATTCATTTTTGTAAAACCGAATTTCAAACTTTCTCTGGCAGATTCGGTAGCGATACCTTGCCCCCAATATTTTGGTCGCAAACGAAAACCCAAGTCAAAATAACTAAATTCTTTACGTAAATTTAGTTCATATTTTAATCCACTCCATCCCACAAATTCATTACTTGCTTTATCAATCACTGCCCAACGACCCACGCCCTTATCCACATATTGTTGACGTATTAGGCAAATCATTTCTTCGGCTTGCTGCATGCTTGTAATGGGATGATTTCCTAAATACTGATGCACTTCAGGATCGGAATCTAAAGCGAAAATTCCTGCAGCATCCGATTCTTCTATATCTCGGAGCAACAATCTATCTGTTTCTATATAAACTTTCATAAAAAAAGGTATCCTTAATAAAAGGCGGTTTATTGCCATTAATGTACAGAAGTAGAAATGAATCTATTCAAAAGACCAATTATGCATGTTAGAGCTTATTTACAAATCCCATATATTTCAATAAACGGGATGAAAAGGCGAGTATATTTTGCACCTCTTCGGTACGAGCAATACGAACATATTTAAAAATCATAAGTGCCTCTCCGTTGCTTTCAATATGATAAATTTCATTTTCATCTAAAAAATGGATGAGATCATCGGTAAAAAAGTTCCGGATGGCATCCTCGTCTTCGCCACTCAAATGAAATTTACGGGAGAATCCATGATGTTTATTAAAATCAATATCTCGATTTGATCGGGAAAAAGCTCTTACTCGTTCATATATTTTATCAAAGAGTCCTTCTTTGTCAATAATAAATCGGGGTATTTGGGATGGCAGACGGACAATATGTACGGTGGTTTGATATACTTCCAGTGCAAGCATTGCCCCTTCATCAAATACAATGTCGGCAATTTCCCATTGCGCATTATTTTCTTCATGATGTCCTTGAAGGGAATTACTCTTCATTTCAATGGGGCGTGTATCGAAGAAACGGAAGTTTCTCAAATAGGAAGTATTCCAATCTACATCCCGATCGAAAGACCAGCCATTTAAAATAGCCATTTTATGTAAACGTATCTGACGTTGAGTAAATCGTTGACTCACGCGCCCAGTGATAATTTTCAAGGCTCGGTTATGACTCGTTGAAGCCACGTGACTATCCAACCCTATTAGCTTTACATCGCCTCCATTGTTCTCTTGAATGCGCTTAAAATCGATCATATTTTCCATGATAGACAAGTCTACCAAACGTGTTCGGGACAAATCAATACGTACCGAAGATCCTTTAGGGATTTCTTGCAGCAGTTTGTCCAACTGCAATGCATACAAGAAATTGGCAATCCCTTTCAATTTAACCTCATAGGTACCATTGTCTAACTGGCGTAATTTCGATCCAGATCTATAAATCATTTTAAAGAAACGAATAAAACCCACCTTTGCTAAGAGCATGTGTAAGGCTAGAGTAATGAGAATACCACCTACGATTCCATACAGCAGGTCTGTAAATAAGGTAATAATGAGTGTAGATGAAAGGAATAATAATTGTTCTACTCCTTGATCATAGGCTAATTTGAATACCTTGGGGGATGCCAATTTAAAACCGGTGTGTAATAATATGGCTGCTAAGGCCGCCAAGGGAATGCTTCTTAGAACAGGGGCAAAAATTAGGATAAAAAGTATGAGAAAGATTCCGTGGTAAAGATTGGCCCACTTGGTCTTGGCATTACTATTTACGTTTACTGTACTTCGAACAATTACTGTAATGATTGGAAGCCCGCCTAAAGCTCCAGAAACCATGGTACTTAACCCTACACCAACCAGATCTTTATTTAGGTCAGTGGTACGTTTAAATGGATCTAGTTTATCAATAGCACGAGCACTTGCCAAGGTTACCACCGTGGCAATCGTTGTAATGGATAAAACGGTTAGCCAAAAAGCCGAAGTACCAATCATTGCAAAATCTGGATGCATAATACTATCCAGAGGATTTTCAGGAATATTAATAAGTAAATCTGGGCCTACTCCATATGAATTACCCATGAAAAAAATGGGATGTTCGTTGAAAAAATCAAACACAAAAACCAAGGGTAAGGTTAACATCAAAACCCACATTGGGGCAGGTATAATCCGAATAAATCTATTTTTTATTTTATTGTGAAAAACAAGTACCAAAATACCAACGAGTGCAATTATAAAAACAAAGGGATTGGCTGCTGGCAGTTGATAGAAAGTATCTGCTAAGGTGCCAATAATAGTGTCGGCATTGGAAGTTACCCCCAGTGCATAACGCACTTGTTTTGCGATGATAATCACACCAATAGCCGCCAAAATACCGTGGAGTACCGATGTAGGTAATAACTTGGCAAAACGTCCCATTTTTAGAACGCCCAATAAAATTTGAATGGCACCTGACACTACTATGGCTGCCAACACATAGTTGATGTTTCCTTCTAAAGCAATAAGACCACCCAAGATAGCGGCAATTAATCCAGCTGCAGGGCCGTTAATGGACACATGCCCACCTCGAAAGAAAGTGGTCACCACTCCCCCAATAATTGCAGAAAGTATACCCGCCATGGGAGACACTTCTGAAGCAACCGCAATACCCAAAGCGAGCGGTAAAGCAACCAAAGACACACTTAAAGCAGCCAATATATCGTTTCGCCAATTTTCTTTCAATCCCAGTATTCCACTGGAGGGAATGGAGTTGTTGGTGTTCCTCATGTATAGAAATATTTTAAGATTTCCAACATTAATCAGACTGTATAATTAATGGAAATTTATAT